>Ga0247842_10000479_pt1 | contig 82744 bp, 74 predicted proteins | sample LaCruzMarch2015__3_FD_192411 | JGI IMG/M metagenome (GOLD analysis project Ga0247842, IMG submission 192411) | Freshwater microbial communities from meromictic Lake La Cruz, Castile-La Mancha, Spain - LaCruzMarch2015_19m | ecosystem: Environmental > Aquatic > Freshwater > Lake | place: Spain... | reverse complement strand
CTGGTCGTTCACCTCCTGTTGCTCTCCACCCCGCCTCACGGCGACGCAGTTACAGTCGGCTACAGGCTGTAGCGTTAACCTGGAGAGGACTTTCACCTCTCTGTTTGAGTACGCTCACAGGCGCACTTGGGCGAGTGAACTCGTCTGTATTCTTGACGGAGAAAAGTCCTTATGGCGCTTGGTTTATCAGTATTTTCCCACGGCTTTTTTTGTGCTCGATATATTTCACGTTTTGGAATACATCGCTGAAGCGGCCCATTGCTTTCATAAAGAGAAGAGCCCTGAAGCGAAGAAATTCGTACGAGAGAGATTGAGGATGCTTCTGACCGGTAATGCCGGCAAAACGATCGGGGGACTCAAGCAGATTTTTACGAAAAGGTCTCTTTCGAAGACTCAAAAATATACACTCAACAAGGTCATCGGATACCTCGACCGAAATAAACAACATATGCGCTATGACGTATGCCTGGAGAAAGGTTATCCTATCGGCAGCGGGGTAATTGAAGGAGCCTGCCGCAACCTCATCAATGACCGGTTGGAATTGACCGGCATGAGGTGGACCCCTCAAGGAGCCGAAAGCGTCATACGCCTCAGAGCAGTCTACATTAACAAGGATTGGAAAGACTTCTGGAACTTTCGCAGGAAATCAGAAAGAGGCCGCCTTTATGGGATTTCCCTCAAAGAAGAGAATGACCTTTACGACCAGGAGATACTCAAGGCTGCTTGATGTCTGACAGGAAGTAGCTGCACTCTAGTTCCCACACACAGTTGCTTCAAGAAGTAACGGTTGACCACGGCCCCAAAAACCCACACAAAGCCCCAATCCAAAGGTAATACACTGGGTAAAGGAGTCGCTTACCCGAGGTTTTTGAGGAGTTACAAGAGCAATGCCTAACATGCCGGATTATTTGTCTGTTTCTGGAGCCGAGGGTGGGACTCGAACCCACGACCTGATGATTACGAATCATCTGCTCTACCACTGAGCCACCCCGGCTTTTTACAAGAATCAAAAAAACAAATTGTAGAATAGAATTATAGGAAACATAGAATAAACTTCCCCTGTATGTCAACATTTGCGACAGGGCTATTCCGTTCAGACATTCTCCCATGCCTTGTCCGACGCAAGTTTTTCCCACCAATCAGGACATCCATAATCCGGAGACCGTGATCCATGCGCCCCAGCCCACCGGGAAATTTCTGCACACCTTTCATTGAGGCTGCATCTCTCTCCCAGAGACACCGCGTTAAGACCCAAACGGTGTCGACACTTCTCAGTTTTCTCTTGGAAAACAGACATCGCGAGCCGACGATACAGCGTGGCACTCCACCGTCGGATTGAAGGCATTTAATGGTTAACGGTGCTAAACAATTTCGCACCAGCGAAAAGACCCCTAAAAACTGCGAAGTAATTAACCGGCTCCAAATGATCTAAAAGACAGGAAATCCTGAAATGTCTTATGATCTCAACTGGTCGTATATTTGGCACGCCCCTTGCTAATGATATGTGCAACAAAGAATTCAAACCATATCCTCTTAGCAATCCTTTCACGGGTTGCTTTTTTTTTGCCTTTGTCGTCCCCCGGTCCCCCGGTGAACGCGCTTCTTTCGAACTGTGTATTACTAATCGAATTATAGTGGTATGTCGTGTCATGTAAACATAGTACGTCGTGAAATCATGTCATCTTCTCAGCTAAAGTACAATAGGCCTTATATTAGTCCACTTTGAACGTCTATTACATTTGACAGTGGATCAGGATGGACTTAGCATTAATGTAACAGCCTAAATTCAAGCTAAAGGAGAGATGCCATGAAAATCAGAAAAGTAATAAAGATCGCGAAAGGTCTTTGCAAGTGCAAGAGTTCCTGCTGACGGCAGGACTGAACGGAAAACCCTTTTCCCGCGGCTGAGAGATCCCCTAAATGGACGACCACGGCGCTGATCAGTGGGTGTGTCGGGACCACTGTCCTTTTTATAAGCCTACCCGCACGGAAGAAGATCGTTGTAGAGGTTATTCTCTCATACGCGTAATTGCAAGACAGTGGGCTCCGCCGGCGCCGTCCAAAATGGCGGAGCCTTTTGACTCTTCATTCAAGAAGTTATTTCTCCATAACCACGTTTGCACATATTGTACTTTTTTAATTGACGGGTGTGACTTCACTTCTCCAGATCCCCCAGATGGCTGTCTGCCTTGTGGAGGAGTGATTTTGCTTTCTCGGCTTCTTCGCGAGGGTTTTCTGCTTGAAGAGGACATTCGAGGAGCCGATTTGGTTGACCGACGCCGGGATTCATACCTTGGTTTGAGCCCTAGATGCTCCACAAAGAGCTTGGAGCAAAACTATATTTACCACATTGTCGAAGACGAACTGTTTGAGGTTAATGAAGAAGGTTTTCAGTTCCTTCTCAAATGCAATGGCATGAACCTTACGAGCTATCTAGCCCCTGATCCTGGCTTTTTGGATTTCTGTTTGAGAGAGGATCTCTTATGTGTCATGCCGGTTGCAAAACAAATCGTTATAAGGAAAGGTTGTTCCCCCGTTCCATCCTTAAGGTACCTGGAGTGGCTGGTTACCTCCAGGTGCAATCTTAGCTGTTCCCATTGTTATCTTGGCGACTCTGGATCCGAGGATTTCCCCCCCGATTTAATCCGGACGCTGTTGGATCAGTTCAGCGATATGCAAGGTCTCCGAATATTGGTAAGTGGAGGCGAGCCGACATTGTATCGACATTTCGGACTTCTCAATGAAGTCATCGCAGATTATCCTGTGAGGTCGGTACTATTGACAAACGGGTTGCTTCTGGACGACAAGCTCGTGTCGGAACTAAGATTTCATGAAGTGCAGATAAGTTTAGACGGAATGGAGCATGGGCATGACGCCTTAAGAGGTAAAGGCACGTTCAAAAAAGTTGTTAAAGCCATGGAGAGCGTGAGGCGATCTGGGCTGGACTTGTCTGTGGCTACCATGATTCACCGGCAGAATCTTGAAGAATGGGATGATATGAACCGGTTGGTAAAGGATATTGGCGCTCGGGAATGGGGTGTTGACTATCCATGTTTTAAAGGTCGATGGCAACTGAGCGCGGATCGGGCTGTTGATGCGGAACACGCGGCGACAAAAATGTCGTACGGGTTCGGTGGCTCTTATCACGGGACTTCGCCGGGCTGGACCTGCGGTCATCATCTGGCTGCAGTGCTTCCATCCGGGAACGTGTGCCGTTGCGGCCTTTATTCCCAGCAACTCTTGGGATCCGTGACGGAAGGGTTGGAGCAATCTTGGCTTAGGGTATCTCATACGCCGATCAGTCAGACGAATTGTTCCGGGTGTACACACGCGGACACTTGCGGTGGAGGTTGCCGATTTCGTGCTGGAGGCCCAATGGACCGTGATGATGTGATGTGCAGATTCTACGGAGTGTAGTCAAAAGCGTCCACATCCCGAGAGCTTCGCTATAAAATGACCCGTTTCATTTTTCTAAGAGGCGTCGGAAAGAAGCTCCCCAAGGCACTTCATTGACTTGCCAAGAAACGATACTTATATGATAGTTACATAATGTTTTACTAATTTCTTATTGCTTCGAAAGGCATGAGACAATGAGTCTGGAAGATGGAACCAAGGGAATTAATATACCGGATCCTAAGGAGATTGAAAAGGAAATCAATGAATTCCTTGCGAACAAGTATGGAAACCGAATCAGAGTAATGGGAACGCAGATCGGACCCTGGCCTGGAGTGGATGAAACCATTACGGGACAGGCATTAGGCGGCGAATCTGGACCGTCGACTATGAAGTTTGATATGAAACCGGCCGAACTGCACGAATACCTGGATCGGTTCGTTATCCGTCAGGATGCCGCAAAAGAGATTCTGGCAACAAAGATATGCACCCATTTTAACCGGATTCGCTACTTTCAAGAAAAGGGGGAACAGGCGGATCGGGAGGGAATCGGCCGGATCAAGAACAACATTATACTGATAGGTCCCACAGGAGTGGGAAAGACTTACTTGATCAAGCTTATCGCCCGAAAAATAGGGGTGCCGTTTGTAAAAGGGGACGCCACTAAATTTAGTGAGACAGGTTACGTGGGTGGCGACGTTGAAGACCTTGTCCGAGACCTGGTTCAGGAGGCTGACGGCGATATCGAAAAAGCTCGATGTGGGATAATCTATGTGGATGAAATAGACAAGATAGCTTCAAGCGGCAACATAATCGGATTGGATGTGAGCCGGGCGGGTGTCCAGAGAAACCTGCTGAAGCCTATGGAAGAAACGGAGGTAGATCTCAAGGTTGCTCATGATCCCGTATCTCTGATGGAGGCAGCGGCCCATTTTCAGAAAACTGGAAAACGGCTGAAACGAACCATAAATACAAGGGACATCCTGTTCATAGTTTCTGGAGCTTTCAACGGCCTGGATGAGATCATTTCCAAGAGGCTGTCGCGCAAAGGCCTGGGGTTTGGAGCTTCTCTCAAGGAGAAAGAGAATCGAACAGCGCTGTTACGGGAAGTGAAGGCTGAAGACCTCATCGACTATGGTTTTGAATCCGAATTTGTGGGGCGCCTTCCTGTCATCGCTGTACTCGAAGATCTTAATGAAGATGATCTGTACAAAATCCTCAAAAATAGGTATTCGTCAGTAGTAACAGCCAAGAAGCAAGATTTCAAGTCCTATGGAATAGACATCCAATTCAATGATGAAGCCCTGGGAGCAGTAGCCCGGATGGCCTTCCAGGAAAAAACAGGCGCCAGGGCTCTGATAAGCGTGATGGAGAAAATTCTTGTCGGCTTTGAGAGAGTTCTTCCCTCCACCGATGTCCGACGATTCACTGTTTCCCAGGATCTGGTCGAACAACCCCGGGAATTCTTACAACAAATCGTTGCAGATGAGTCACATCGATCGAGATGCGAGCTTTTTGATGAACTAGATTACCTAGAGAGAGTTGAACTGCTCCAGGATTTGGAGTCAAGAGAAGCGGAATTGGAAAAATGTTATGGACAAGCTCTGTCTGGATGGGCTCTCGACACCGTTGTGGATGCCGCTGTAAGGCAGGGCGTACAGACTGAAACAATGTACGGCCGTTTTATCAGAGTAGAACAAGAAATTCACGGATTTGAACATGAGTTCGAAGCCCTTTACGGTCTCCGAATACGTTTTGCTCAGGATGCTCTAAAGGAGTTAATAGCTCTTGTGCTAAATGGTTCTGAAGCGCCTTTGATAATCTGCAGAAAGATTTTTCAGAATTATCATCATGGACTCAAACTTGTGATGGAGCGATCAGGAGTGCAAGAGTTCACAATTTCAAGAGAAGCAATAGAAAATCCGGAACGATATCTGAATGAAATAATTCAACAGACTTATCGCCAAAATGATTCGGACAACAGGCCGCTGTAGGCCCGCTCGATTACCTCCAATAGAAAAGTCCGGCCATTAATTGGCCGGACTTTTCAAAACGCCGCTTAGTTCTCTTCAACAATCTAGAATTCGTCTACAGGGTTCCTGCTTTTTGATCCGAAACCAGTCCGCTGGGACGGACTCACTACAGGAGTTGAAGGGGAAAACATTTCTCTTAGAGCCGACCAAAGTCCTCCTCCGCTTTGTTGTTGAGGAGCGCCTTGCACGTGAATAGGGGTCGCCTGACTGGGTGGAGTAAGCGAATACTGGCCCGCAGCCTGTTGTCCCATTCCCCCCGGGGCTGGACCTGCAGGAACGGGATAGCCCTGACCTCCCCCGTACACCGGACTTTGTGGCCCTGCCTGGGGATACTGCATGGGCTGAGCCGGGCCTGAGGCAGCTTGTTGAGGATATTGCATGGGCTGGGCAGGGCCCTGTGCAGCCTGGGGATACTGCATCGACTGTCCCGGAGCATTTGAAACGACCCTGGCTTCTTGGCCGCCTTGGCCGCCTCTTCCCGCTTCACCGGACACTCCCATGAGATCGTAATACTTCTGTTGAGCAGTGCGGAGTTGCTCATAGGCTTCTCCCACTGCCTTCTTGTGATACTCTTCCTGAAGTGCTCGCTGTCGCTGCTCCTGTTCCTGGAGCTTCTGCTGAGCAGTTAAGTACATTTGCTGAGTTTGCTGCAATTCCTGAGCGGCAACCTGCTGTTGAGCCGCCAGTTCAGCGGCACGCTGGCGAGCCACTGCTCTTTCATAAGCCTTCCTCTGAGCGTCCTGGACTATTGGATCAGATGAGTACGGGGACGCGCTTGGATCCTGCGCCTGACCGTAAGCCTGTTGCTCATTAGCCTGCTGGGGGTAGGGCTGCTGTCCGTACGGCTGTTGTTGATTCGGTTGTTGCTGATAAGCCTGGGGATTTTGATATGGTTGTTGCTGATAACCGCTTTGCTGCTGGTAAGCCTGGGGATTCTGGTAAGGTTGCTGCTGATAGCCGCTTTGCTGCTGGTAATAAGCTTGTTGTGGCGCAGCCTGGGCTGGCTGCTGACCCGAGCTTACTCTTCGTTTCTTGGACGACTTTGGACTTTGGGAGGCCCCTGCGGCCTGTTGATTCGCTGCGGGTGGCGCCTGGTAAGACTGGTAAGGCGACGCCTGGTACGCTTGGTATCCGGGTGCCTGGTAAGTCTGTGCCTGCGGTGCGCCCTGGCCATAACCGGCGGACTGTTCCCCCGAACCAGGACTGGAATACACTCCTGCTTGAACCGAACTCGGGGGCGAGTAGGTTTGACCGGACGATGACGACGGATAATAGCTGGTAATCGGAATGGAGTTAGGATAATTGCCGGTAACAGCCTCGTAGCCTCCTGAACGCTGCAGGTTGTCCAGATAGTTCTGCCATTCCGGGTAATACACAGGAGGAGTGTTGCCGTCGAGACTACCCGTCGGGCTCTGAAACAAGCTGGACGTGCCGTATCCGGCAGAGTTATCCTGGGCATCCGACCATTGGCCGGCCGCAGGATCGACCATGAGGGTGGCAGCTAATGCAACACTTAGTAAAGCAATCCCTCTTCTTCCCATTAAGAGTCTCCTTTCGGCCAAAGCGTTCCAGCAGGAGGCTACCAGTGTTGACGAATCTTCATGCGTCACAAGCAATAAACCTCTTTATAAAACGCCGCGAGAACTGCCTACAATTTAACCATGCATATTATACCTTCTTTTATCAGAAAATCAAGATTAAAAAAAGTTCCAGCGATTTTAAATTACTATTATTTCGAATATATACATATATTTTATAGAAACTGTCCTTGAAAAAACCTTATTTTACTATTTTTAGTAACTTTCTAGCCGAGCTAACAGGATCGGTCAAACTTAAGCCTTTTACCTTCTCATTAAAAATCTTGTTTTTCACTCGCACGGAATTAATCAGAAAATACACCACTATTGCACGTTCCCAGTCGCGATTCGGAGCGAATTCTGAAACCTTCTTGAGATACTTCTCCTGAAGCTGAGCCAGCGATGCTTCGTCAAAGTCCAGGACACGATCCGCCAGGCTGAGCAATACTTCCTCAATCCCCACGATGCCTCCTGTTAAACCTCGTTACTGCCGTGTGGTCGATCAACGGCTCTCTTGTATCAGGAAAACGTTTCACTCCCAAGCTTCATAACACCAATGACCTCCACAACATCACTATAACTATGCCGCTGTCCCTATTCCTGCTTCGAGAGCCAGTAAGTTCATTTTGCGCACCGTCTCACGAGGATCTTTTTCTAAATGTGCCCTGATAGCTTCTGCGGAAACCGGAAACTTGTCCAGAGTGGCTGAGAATCCCAGGAGCACTACATTCTCGAGTCGCAAGCCGCCCAGTTTTTTGGCAAGGCCTGTCGCGTCGATTCTCCGTACCGTTGGTTCACTCGGGGCCGACGAGTTCTCAACCACTATCCCCCCTGGCTTTAAATAATGAGTGTTGTTCGCGGTTTCGGTTGAATCCAGAGATAAAAGAAAGTCTGCATGGCCGTATCGGACCAACGATGAAAAAAATGCGCCGATCCTTAGATGACTATTGATTGAACCACCGCGCACTGCCATGCCATGTGTTTCAGACGAGATGACGTCCAACCCCATTTCAGTTATTATCTGTCCTAGTTGGCGTGTTAAAAAAACAATGCCCTGTCCGCCTCTGCCACACAGAACCATTTCACACATGGTCAGGAACCTCTTGTTTCGATAGCCTGAGACGGGCACATTTTTTGACAAAAACTGCACCCGGCACAGAGGTCGACGTCTATTTCAACCTTTTTCTTATCTTTCACAAAATGAATTGCCGGGCATTCAAGATCTCTGATGCAGGTCATGCAGAGGTCACACTGGTCTCCAACCTGAAATCTTTCTGAAGGCAGTTCTACCTGGGGAGACTGCACACAGGGGCGGCGTGCTATTACCACTGAAACGCCGGATCCATTGTCGAACGTGTAATTCTTGGCCCTGACCAGACTCTCCCTGAACGCGTCGAAATCGTACGGATCCGCTACTTCCAGGAAATCGACGCCGCATCCTCGCACCAATCGTTCCATGTCAACGGGGACACCGGGGGCTCCATCCGCTAGAAAACCATGGGCCGGCGTTGGTTGTCCTCCGGTCATTGCCGTCGTGTTGTTATCCATGATTACCAGTACAAAAGGGGACCTGGTATGCACCGCATTGATAAGAGCAGGCACGCCCGCATGAAAAAAAGTCGAATCTCCTATTGTCGCGACTACCTTAGTTTCATCTCTAGGCAGAGGAGCCCTGGTAAAACCTCCGGCCATTCCTATTGATGCTCCCATGCACAGACAGGTGTCAACCGCGCCCATATTGATGCCCAGGGTATAACAACCAATGTCCCCGGTATAAATTGCCTGATTGAAAACATTTTTTATGAGAAAAAAAGCCGATCTATGCGGACAGCCTGCACACAGAGAGGGACGCCTGGGCTTGATCGCGGGAGTCGCAACCGGTCGTGGTTGACGCCCGATTGCTTCATGAACAATTCTTTCCACGAGATCCGGAGAGAGTTCGCCTTCTGGAGGAACATGCCCCGAGATTCTCCCCATAACCTTGCGCCTGTCCGTGATTTGCAACTCCAGTACGGGGTAAGTCTCTTCGACGACCAACGTCCTCTGGTAAGAGTCCACTATCTCTTGAAGCGCTTCTGAATGAGCAGGAAAAGGAAGCCCCACCTTGTACACAGCCACATCATCAGCTAATCCGTCGGAACGTACAATATCTCTCACGTGGGACGATACCGAACCGGAAGTTATGAGGGCCAGCTTACTATCGGTATTCCCTGCAACAAGATAGGGACGGGCCAAGGCTTCGTCTTTTCTCATCGCCTCCAGTTTTTCATTGAGTTCCTTGTGCAGAACGAGTCTATAGCGTGGAATAGCGGCCCAGCGCGTCCAGTTTTTCTTGAAAGGCCCAGCGTCCACAACAGGCCTTGGAGGGGCCAGTGAAACATTCTGTCGAGCATGACAAACCCTTAGGCAAGGCCTCAATAGTACCGGCACCAAGTACTTCTCTGAGAGTTCAAAAGCCCTTAAGACCATGTCCTTGGCTTCTGCAGGAGTACTCGGGTCAAGAACCGGCGCTTTAGCAAACCAGGCGAAAAATCGGGTATCCTGCTCGGTCTGGCTTGAATGGGGACCCGGGTCATCGGCTACTACCACTACCAGCCCCCCGCGAACACCTAGATAAGCTGCACTCATGAAGGAATCGCTCGCCACATTTAACCCGACCATTTTCATGGCGGCTACGGAACGAGCCCCGGCCAAAGAGGCTCCATAAGCCGTTTCAAAGGCAACTTTTTCGTTTATTGACCACTCAAGGTAAATCGGATGGTCAAGTTTCTTTTTCCAACGAACGAGGGATTCCATGACCTCTGATGAAGGTGTTCCCGGATAAGCAGCGGCCACGGAGCAACCCGCTTCAATAATTCCTCTGCCGATTGCCTCGTTCCCAAGGAGAAATCCTGCCTGCAAATCATTTTCGTGTGCCATAACCTTTTCATACAGTAGGGGCAAAAAACTGTCAACTCTGGAGGACATTTCATGCTGATTTGGCGAGTGGTATTGTGCGTTGCCTGATCAGGAGCCTTCTGTTAAGATGTTATTTTTTCTTTCGTACTCCGCTCGCGGGATCATTATCGTGCATGATCCCCTTAATTTTCGGGAGACCTCATGAAATATCATGATAGGCCCTGGCTGAGTCACTATCCTGTCGGATTTGGCCCGGAAATAGAGGTTCCGGACATTGGTCTGGTGGACCATTTTGAGGCCATCGCTGCCAAGTTTTCCCAGTTGCCGGCGACCCATTTTTTAGGCATGACGTTGACCTACCAGGAGCTGATGGCACTTTCGAACCGCTTTGCTCAATGTTTGGTGCAAAACGGTGTGCAACCGGGCGACGTGGTTGGTATTAACCTGCCCAACAGCCCTCAATATTTGATTGCTCAATTAGGTACATTGAAAGCTGGTTGTGCAGCATCGGGGGTGTCACCGTTATTGACCTCTGGAGAGATGCTCCACCAGTTGAAAGACAGCCGGGCAAAAGTTCTGGTAACTATGGACGCCATTTTCGAGCTACGTTTTCTCCCGATCTCACAGGACCTTACCGCATTGAGCTTGGTCATTGTTACCGGAATTCTGGATTTTCTACCTTGGTATAAGAGGCTGGCCGGCCGCATTTTGAAGAAAGTCCCCCATGGTAAGGTGCAGCCTGTTAGTGGAAAAACCGTCTTTAGACTCACGGACATACTATCGAACTACCCAGACCGTGATCCCGATGTCAAAGTCAAGCCTGAAGATCATTGTCTTATCATGTACACCGGCGGAACCACCGGTACACCAAAGGGAACCGTCATCACGCACCGCAACATGGTAGCTGAGTTGGCCATCGTAACCGGCTGGCTTGATATGGAATTGGGCCGGGAAGTCATTCTCTCGGCTTTTCCACTTTTTCATATTGCCGGACTAGCCCTTGGCCTGGGGACTATGTTCATAGGTTCAGTACAGATCCTTATCCCCAACCCTAGAGACACCCGGCACATAGTTCGGGAAATGGCCAGGTATCACCCGACCATATTGGTGAATGTGCCCGCCCTGTACATGATGCTCCTTTTGGAACCCAAGTTCAAAAAGTTGGACTTTTCTCGTTTGAACTTCTGTTTGTCCGCGGCTTCTCCTTTTCCGACAGAATCGATTGCAGAGTTGGAACAGGTCATCGGCCCGGGCAAAGTGCTTGAGTGCTACGGAATGACTGAGGTGAGCAGCCTCTCCACAATGAATCCCCGGAGAGGCACGAGAAAGTTGGGTACTGTTGGTGTGCCCCTCCCAAATACCAGAATAAAAGTCGTGGATCTTGAAACGAGGAGCCGGGAAGTTCCTGTCGGTCATGAAGGCGAGATCATCACCTCAGGGCCTCAAGTTATGAAAGAATACCTGAACCAACCCGAAGAAACGGCCTTGGTGTTGAAAGACCATTCAGGGGAGACGTGGCTCCATACAGGCGATGTAGGTCGAATGGACGAGGACGGTTTTCTCACAATCGTCGACCGGGCAAAAGACATGGTGAACGTGGGTGGGTTCAAGGTGTTTTCGCGCGAAGTCGAAGAAAAACTCTACGAGCACCACGCCATAGAATTTTGTGCAATTATTGGCATTCCCAATCCTAAGCGCCCGGGCAACGAAATTGTCAAGCTAGTGGTTGAACCCAGCTTGAATTCGGCGGCCGTCAGCCACGAGAAACTCAGAGAACAGATCCTGGCTTTTGCCTCGGAAAATCTGGCCCCTTATAAGGTCCCAAAGATAATCGAGTTTGTAAACACCATGCCATTGACCGCCGTGGGCAAGGTGGACAAGAAGGCTCTGAGATAGCAGATGCTTCTGAGACACGAATAAGTTCCAGCATAGTATATCAGTGATTGCTCGAAATGCGACTCGATTCTACCCAATTCTTTCCGTGAAAGACGTCCAATTGGGGTGTAGCCGGCGCTCCATTGGTTGCCAACTGCAGATAATACCATGATAACGAAATCAGAGGAAGAAAAGATCAAGGATCTCGGGCATCTCACTCCCATGATGCGCCAGTATCAGGAGAATAAGGATCGTCACCCCGATGCAATACTTCTGTTTCGAATGGGAGACTTCTACGAGATGTTTTTTGAAGACGCTGCAAAGGCTTCCAGGATACTGGACATAGCCTTGACCACTAGGGACAAGAACAAAGAAGATCAAGTTCCTATGTGCGGATTCCCACACCATGCTGCGGCGGCCTACATCTCCAAGCTGCTGTCCTCAGGCCAAAGAGTAGCCGTATGCGACCAGATTGAGGATCCGAAGCTGGCCAAGGGCATTGTGCGTCGGGAAGTCACGCGAGTTCTTACCCCTGGTTTGACCGAGGAGCCTGGAACACTCGTACCAGGTGAAAATCACTTTGTCGTTGCCCTTGCACAAAAGGGAACCCGGACCGGGATTGCGGCATTTGACTTGTCTACCGGTGATTTCCAGGTGACTGAGACGGTTCAGCCGTCTTTGGCATCGGAGGAATTGCGCCGACTGGAGCCCAAAGAGGTGCTCGTTCCTAATGGCGTTTCTGAACGACCGGAACTCAGTGCAATTCTCGATTCCTCGTTTTATGTTCATTATGTCGATGATTGGATGTCTGATGCTCGCAATTGCTCAGATATATTAAAGGAACTGTATGAAATCCAACACCTGGAAGGTTTTGGACTGTCGGACAATTCTGTTCTTACCTTGGCTTCCGGCATAATCGTAGGATATCTCAGACAAACCAGGCTGGATAAGCCTTTGCACATCAAACCGCTGAGGGTCTATCACTTAGGCAACTACATGGTTCTGGATCATTCTACCCTAAAGAATCTTGAGATTTTCCGAAACCTCAAAGACGGGACCGCAGTGGGAACTCTGCTTCGTCTTCTGAACAGAACGGGCACTGCAATGGGAGCCCGTTTAATCAGGCAGTGGCTGGCCTATCCGCTACTCGATCCCCATGAAATTCGTCTTCGAAGCGAGACTGTAGCCGGGCTGGCAGGAAAGACGATACTCAGAAACGATCTCAGAGACATTCTCGAAGACGTAGGGGACCTTGAAAGGATAGCCGGGAAAATATCCCTTAAGACTGCCGGGCCTAGGGATCTTGCTCAACTCAGAGACTCCGCAGAAAAAATCCCAAGCGTGATAGCACTCTTACGGAATCTAGAGACAGATCTTGCCCTCAAGATATGTGATATGGACGATCTTTCGTATGTTGCTCATGCCATTGCAAGTGTCTTGGTGGATTCTCCGCCCGCAAGCCTAAGAGATGGAGGAGTTATTCGACAAGGTTACAACAAAGAACTCGATGAACTGCGTCAAATAAGCCGTCGAGGAAAGGAATGGATCGCAGCCATAGAGGCCACCGAAAGAGAGAAAACCGGTATCCCCAATCTCAGGGTGGGTTACAACAAGGTATTCGGATACTTCATAGAGGTCACCAAGAGCCACCAAGCCAAGATACCCGCCAATTATGTCAGGAAGCAAACGTTGGTCAATGCGGAACGTTATATAACGGAGGATCTCAAAGAATATGAACTTAAAGTGCTAAATGCCCAGGACAGGATACTGGAACTGGAGGAGCACATTTTTGGTGTCCTCAGGTCGAACCTTTTAGAGGTCATTTCACGCATCCAGGATACTGCTTCTTCCATTGCAACCCTGGATGTTTTGCTGTCTATGGCCGAAGTCGCAACCACCCGTGGCTATGCCCGCCCTGATATTCACGACCGTGATGAAATCCGAATAGTTGAGGGTCGACACCCTGTGGTCGAGGAATTTGAACAACGCGAGAAATACGTGCCGAATGACGTTGAGTTGAATCTATCTTCTCAACAAATCCTTATCATTACTGGCCCCAACATGGCGGGAAAGTCCACCTATATGCGTCAGACGGCTCTCATAGTACTCATGGCCCAGATGGGAAGTTTCGTGCCTGCCAAAGAGGCTTCCGTGGGGATTGTCGACCGAATATTTACGAGAATCGGAGCTGCCGACTACCTTGCCTTCGGTCAATCAACTTTTATGGTGGAAATGAATGAGACCGCGGAGATTTTGCACAATGCAACCAGGCGGTCTCTCGTGTTGCTCGACGAAGTAGGACGAGGAACCTCTACTTTTGACGGTTTGTCAATCGCATGGGCGGTGACCGAATACCTGCACGACAAGCCGGGGGGAGGCCCTAGAACTCTTTTTGCAACCCATTACCACGAACTGGTGGATATTGCATTGATTAAAGAAAGAGTTCGCAATTTCAACATTGCTGTACGAGAATGGAAAAATAGGATTGTCTTTCTGAGAAAAATCGTCCCGGGAGGTTCCAGTCGTTCCTATGGGATTCAGGTTGCCATGCTGGCGGGGATCCCTGATGTAGTCGTCACAAGAGCCAGAGAGATACTCGGCAACCTGGAAAAAAACGAAATCGATCCCACTGGACGTCCAAGCATTTCCAGGCCGGTCAATCCCAAGAAAAGGCTTTCAAATGAAACATACCAAGCCGAACTTTTCCCATACCCTGCCGCCGATCTCCTGAAAAATCTGGAACAAATCGAAACAAATACGCTGACCCCCTTGGAAGCCCTTAATCTGTTGTCAGAATGGAAACGTCAATACTGTGGCGGCAAACATAGTGTAAGTAAATTATAAATTAATACGTCTATCATATTAACATTTATATTGATTTATTTCGATCAGCCTGATATTGTGGCTCTAGAAAAAGAGAGTCCGCAATGATGCAACGTTTACCTTCCATCGTCTTGGCCGCCCTTATTGTTGTGTTCTCATGTTTTCCGGCATCAGGTTACGAAGCTTATAGCGCCCACGTTACATTCCTACAGACAGTTACCAAAGATATCGTGAAGCTGCTCCCCAGGGCCATGGGTTATTATATCTATCAAAATCGCTATGACTTTTTCCGCGGCATGACGTTCATGACGAGAGACATCGAGTTAGGACCGAGAAAACTCAAAGATCTCGAAGAAGTCCGTAGGGAAGCTTACGAACGCCTCATGCGGGACATCCCCTATTGCGTGGAAGCTTTCGAGGGTGGGGACATAAAGTTGGATACGTCCGCATCTAACCTTGGTGGCAGACTTGGTATGATCGCCTATTCAATCATTCTTCTGAAGATGCCGGATTTCCCGGACCTTCAATACCTTGAAAAGTTCAGTGTGGTTTTGGAGGAATTTATTTCAGAAAACCAGGTTGCAATCTGGCTGTTTTACGATGGATATCCGAATTTTAACTCTCTGGGCGAACTCATGGAAAGATTACGGCCGGACTTTACCCCCACGTTCAAGTATGTTGACAACGATGACTACGCGTCGACAATGAGGGAAGATATTTTTGCAATGTTTCGAGCCCCTGGGAAGTTTAACAGGAACATGGTGTTAACAGATACAGACATCAATACGATTTACAATTCAATGGTCAATAGTATTTTGGATTGTTACATTTACATTTGGAAATGCTCGGGCATGGATCTAGCTCACCCCTCATACTCGGCCCCTCCGGGGACTATCATTTACAGAGCGGACAGACGGAGCCTGTTATCAAGTCAACCTTCGCTTAGTCCCTCAACGCCGTCACCGGCGACATCAAACAGGGAACCGCCAAACAAACCTCAGAATTGAACCTCGCCGATGAAATTGCAGCGCCTTGCCTATCCTCTGGGGTGGCAGGAGGCGTGTAACTGCTTTAGACGTTGCTGGGCAACGTGCGTATAAATTTCAGTGGTGGAAATATCTGCATGTCCGAGCATGATCTGTACCGATCTTAGATCGGCGCTATTCTGTACCAGATGAGTTGCGAAAGAGTGCCGAAGAGTGTGAGGATAAATTTCCTTCACGATGCCTGCTCGTTTAGCTGTTTTTTTCACTATTTTCCAGAAACCCTGACGTGTCATGGCTTTTCGGCGGCGTGTAACAAACAGAGCCTCGCAACGTCTCGTTCCCAGAAGGCGGGGCCGGACATTTTCGAGATATTCCATGATGGCCTTGGACGCTGGTATTCCTATGGGAACGACTCTTTCCTTCGAACCTTTCCCCATCACGGTCACACAGCCAATCTCAAGGTCCACCCGATACATGTCGAGGCTCACGAGTTCAGATGCTCTCAGACCAGCAGCGTAGCATAGTTCCAACATTGCATTATTTCGCCTTCCTTCGAGAGTTTCAGGGTCAGTTGAAGACAGGAGCTTTTCAACCTCATCCGGGTTCAAATATTCTGGAATCCTTCTGGGCATCCGGGGAGAATCAATTTGCTCAGAAGGGTTTTCCGTCACGTAGCCACGTTCCAAGAGAAAGCGGAAAAACCCTTTTATGCATGAGATCTTTCGAGCCCTCGTCCGTGGGCTTAATCCCATTCCGTCCAAATAAATCAAAAAAAACAGCAGATCTTCTCTTCCCAGTTGTCTTGCCGTGCTCACATTCCTGCGTGCAGCAAATTTCACGAGTCCTTTCATGTCTGAGGCGTAGGAAGCCAATGTCAAAACGGCCAGACCTCTGTCAACGATAAGGTGATCAAGATACCCGCTGACGGCTAGCTCAAATTCGGAGAGTCGCTGTTTTTTCATATTGTTTCGCGAGAAAGTCACAGCGTGATGTGAACCTGCTGGTTTTTGTTTACAGGGCGGCCTCGGTGCGATTTATGAAGTGAGCATCTTCCATTTCCACCAGGTGATCGTGAAGGCTTTTCTTGATCGAGTTCAGTAGGTCGAAATCAATGATTTTTAGACCCTTTTCGTCATGTACATAAAAGATGTCGGCAGCTTGATCCACCTCAGTGGTTATCTTAGTAAGGATTATGTTCAGTCCTATTGAGAAGAGTTGCCTGGTGATATCGTAGAGCAGACCAGGCCTGTCATGGGCATAGACTTCGACGATAGTAGCCCTGTCCGAAGCCGCATTATCTATCTCGACCTTCAAAGGGAAACGAGGTCTCGAACTATTTCCGATAAATCCACCAGCTTGTCTTCTCGCCGCTACAAGGGCATCCACGTCGGCCTCGCCTCTCATCACACGGCGAAAGTCCAAGAGGAAGTGCTCCCAGCGATTAGGGTCATCCAGAGGTCCTTCCGGCATGTCATTCACGTGTAAGGTGGCTACCACTACGTCTCCGATCGAGTGACTCCAGGCGCTGAGAATGTTGATTCTGTTGGCCGACAGACTGCCTGCTATTCTAAAAAAAAGACCTCGTCTTTCCCGAGTAATCAGTGTGATCGAACTGTACCCCGGCCTGATGTGGTCAACCTTTCCGGCTATCACATCGCCCGGTTCGAGAGAAATCTGATCATGCTCTTTCAGATAGGACTGAAGATCAACGTAATGTTCTGCAATGACTCCAGGATAAAAATCCAGAAAATATCGTGATCCGGCTAGACACAGGAATTCCTCCAATTCAGGTCCCCGGCAATTAACTGGTACAAGTTCCCGGACGACCGACTTGATCTGACCAATCCAGTCTGCAAGATCCTCACCTTCCATCCCCTCGCCCTCTATTACGTCAAGAGTCCTGTAATACAATTCTTCCAGGAGCATTTTGCGCCAGGAATTGAACGCGGTAAATCCGACAGCCCTGAGATCTGCGTGCGTGAGCAACATGAGAAGATCAAGTCTCCTCTTGTGCATTACGTTTTCCGCAAAACGGTTGACCAAGGGTTCGTCGTGAAGATCTTTCTTGAAAGCCAGATGAGTCATTGAAAGATGATTGCGAATCAAAAAACACACTTCATCTATGCTTTCCGGGGGAAGGCCGAGCCGTTCCAAAACCGGCAAGGCAATCTCCACCCCACGAACTTCATGGCCTGGTCCTCTTCCTTTGGCTATGTCGTGAAACAGTCCCGCGAGGTAAAGAACTTCCGGCTTCTCCAGTCTCGAAAAAATCGTGTGCAGCAATATATCTTCCCGGTTGGAGTCGGAACTGCCGAACGAGTCTATGTTTTCGAGGACTGCCACGGTGTGGAGGTCAACAGTGTATTGATGGTAGACATCGTGCTGAGGAAGGAACCGAATCCATTGAAATTCAGTGATGAAGCGTTCCAGGAAACCTATTTTCATCATCGCGTTCAAAGCGCGGGCCACAGATCCTTTTGTTCTGAAAATATCAAGGAACAGAGAGTTCGCCCCAGGGTCTCTTTGAAGTTCTTCATTTACGAATTCCAGCCGCCCTCTGATCAGATCCACGAGACGAATGTCAAGGTCACAGCCGGTCGCGGCAATTTTTCGGAAGGCGTTGAGCATTTCTTTTGGATCACGCGCAAATATGTCCGGAGAGAAGTGGTTAATGCCTCCGGATCCAATGTAGAAGAATTCGTCGAGTTTGAGTCTTTTGACTTCCGAAGCAATCTTTGGCCGCAGGAAGAGCCTGGCCTTGGCCCGGATTCTGCGACCAAAGAAATCCAATATTGCGGCATGGCGGTAATATTCACGCATCAAACCTTCTACTGCCCGGCGTTCACTGGTATCTATGAAACCCATCTGGTCCGCGAGAATCGACTGCGCGTCAAACTTCAGGCGATCATCACGCCTACCCGCAAGGAAATGCAGCCCAGCCCGGACTTCAGCCAGAAAACTCATCGCTTCCTTGACCTCTTCTACTGCCCGGGGGCTGCACACGCCGGCGACTGAAAGATCATCAATGCTGTTACAACCAAAGATTATGCGTGCGAGCCATCCGATTAACTGAATATATCGCAACGAGCCCGGCCCCTCCTTAAGGTGAGGCTCAAGGAGGTAAATGGTGTGCCCAAATTTCTTTGAGGATTTAAGAATTTCTGCCTCAATTCTCAAATACAAGTCGAGAGGATCCGCCTCCTGCACCATGCCTTTTGTCTGTATCAATAAGTCTCGGAATATTTCCTTAGCTCCCCAAATCAGCCGGACGTCCAGGAGTGATGTAAGAACCGCTAAATCCTTTTCAGCCTCCTGGCGGCACTCTTGAACGGTTCGCACTGAATGGCCGAGTTCTACCCTGGAATCCCATAACATATAGAGCATGCTGCGAATTCCCCTGTAAACCCCTTCAGGGGCATCTTCAGGTCTCAGGAACAGGATGTCTATATCCGAATGTGGGCTCATCTCCTTTCGGCCATATCCGCCTAATCCCACGACGGCGATGCTGTCTTTCCAGTAACCGAGGAAGTTTTCAGCGAGCTGTACCAGTAATTCATCGTAAACAGGATGCATTCGGCAGATTTTTCGATCCGAGGCTTCTTCGGATCGATAGCTTGCTATTCCATCCCGAATCCTTTGAATCTGGGCTGAACGGTCGTGATCGGCAAATATGAATCGCATAAGATTAGGATTACCTTGTAAATCTCCAGGTCGCGACTATCTAGGTCTGGACAAGAGAGCCGGCAGGGCGAGTTTCAATAAGAGTTCACCACATAATCGTCTCAACCTCTGTCATTTGGACTTCCCAGATACTTGACGGCGCCATGGGCAATCCCGTCGGCAATCAAGTCCACTTGATCCAGACTACCTAGCCGGTCCCGGTCGCGGCCATTACTTATAAATGCACATTCCACCAGAATAGATGGCATTTTGGCTCCCAGGAGCACATAGAATGGAGCTGTTTTGACTCCCCTGTCCCTGGCGGAAGGATCTCTCCGTAAAACATTTCGTGCAAGAGAACTGTGAACGGTTCTGGCAAGGGCGTCCGACTCGCTCTTCTTAGAGGTTACCATAAGGTCCAGCAAGGCAACTTCCAGATCCGACATTCTGGATAGTGGGATGCCGTTCTCACGCGCCGCCACCCGCATGGATCCCTGCGAGGATGCCTTGCTGAGATAAAACGTTTCTATCCCCTTCGCTCGGGAATCACCGAATCCGTTGCCGTGGATGGACAGGAAAAGGTCGGCATTCAACGAGTTAGCAAAAGAAGTTCGTTGGGAAAGAGTCATATAACTGTCGTCAGTTCTCGTTAGTATTACCCTGCTTCCGGGCATCAGCCCTTCCAGACGTCTTTTGAGTCGCTTTGCAATATCGAGCGTCAAGTGCTTTTCTTTGATTCGACCATCTTGTGAGACTGCACCTGGATCTTTGCCTCCGTGGCCGGGATCTATTACTACGACAAAGCCCTTGGGTTTAGCCGCCGTGACCTGGCTTGGCCGCAACCCGTCGGTAATGGTTGCAGGCGGCACAGAGGCAGTCATCACAACGCTTTGATACCCGACTGTCGACCTGTTCATCTGCAGAAAATAGGGGTTTCCTGCGTGAATCGGTCTGGACCGTTGTGAAGACGGTTTAGGGTCACATTTCAAAACTGGTGAAGTGGCTGAGGGAGAGACCGACACGACTGACAAAGGAGCTACCGGGACCGCTATTTCCTGAGATTTCTCAAGGAGTTCGCTTGCCGCTGAAGAGGGTCCGACTTGAGCAAAAGACGTCGGTTCGCTGACTTGTTTCCAACCGGCGACATTTCTAGCCTTCCGGTGCTGAGCTTTCTTCAGTTCCCTTGAACCGATCAAAATGTAAGGGCTCTTTCCGTTGGCACTAACAAAATCTTCCAAGTACCTGACGGCGTTGTCAAGGTCTTCGATGTTCCCGCTGCGCCTGTGGAGTGCCAGGGATGCCCTGCCGGCAAACAACAGGCCCCTGGCACTACTCTCTTGTCGGGCCTGGTGTATGGCCAAGAAAGACTTTATGACTCGATGCCAGTCATCTCTCGTGCCGACTGAACTCTTACACAACCATTCAAAAGCTTCGTATGTTTTAAAAAATGAAGGGGTTTCCTGAACGCTTCGAGATTTCCGTCCATGTGCATCAGACGCCTGCATCCACAGCGTCAGGCCGGCCCACGTAGCTATATATATCACTGCTAAACAGACAGTTCTTTTCATGGGATATTTCCGGCAAGGTCTCCGGTTCAAAACCGAGCAGTATTGATTATCCGACAACCGTCCTTCTCAACGCCCTTTTTCTTGTCCTCAAACTCCTTGGACCAAGACATGAACGTATGATTGCTTCCTGGATTTGTTTTCCGTAAAACGTTTGTCTTTAGCCCGTATGCAGATCACCTCGCTGGGAACCTGGTCTATAGGCTCACAAGAACGGGCGATTTTTTCATGGAGTTCGACAGGAATTGTCAAACTTGATTTGCGTAATTTCCGGAACATGGCCACCTCCTAAGTCATTCTAAATTAAGTTATATCAAATATAATCAATATATTCAAGATAATCTCTATATATTACATTAACTAATTTCCTTTGACCGACGGCCCCACCATTGTTAGACTCTGGTTGGTGGGTTCAAATACCGGTCTGGAAGAGTTTGACAAATGAGTAAGGACCAGGAAAAAAAGAGCGGGTTTCTCAGTCGCATTTTCCGGAGAGAGAAATCCGAAAAGCCGGCGCAGGATCGCCCTACTGACTCGGCAAAGGATGAAACTGACTATCTTCCCCCCGAGGAGTCACCGCCGGCAGTTATGGACGAGGCTCCCGACCAGATCATTGGCAATGGAGATTCGGTAGATCAGGCGACTGGTTTTCTCAGGCTGAAGTCCGGGCTGGACAAGACTCGAAAGGGTTTTATTCGGAATCTGGATGAGGTTTTCCTGGGACAGAAACAGCTTGACGATGGAGTGGTGCAGCGGCTCGAAGAAGTACTGATTACCGCGGACATAGGCGTACAGACTTCGTACGATTTGCTCGAGAATGTGACGGACCGGGTAAAACGGAGAGAACTGGATAACCCTGAAAAAGTCCTCGAGCATATCAAAATCCTTATCAAAGACATGCTTACTGAAGTCGAGGCCCCTTTGAGAGTTGGGTACGGTTCGGAGCCATTCATAGTAATGGTGGTCGGCGTGAATGGTTCGGGAAAGACCACTACAATAGCTAAGATAGCTGCCAGACACAAAGCGGCGGGTAGAAAGGTGATGATGGTGGCAGGCGACACATTCAGGGCCGCTGCTGTGGAACAAATGGAAATATGGGCGGAACGCGTCGGATGCCCTGTGGTGCGTGGGAAGGAAAAGGCCGATCCATCCTCAGTTGTTTTTGAAGGCGTTCAAAGAGCCATAAAAGAAGATTTCGAACTTGTGCTCGTAGACAGCGCGGGTAGGCTGCACACTCGAGTACCGCTTATGGATGAGCTAAAAAAAGTGCGCCGAACCATAGCCAAAAAACTACCCCAGGCCCCTCATGAAACTCTTCTGGTAATTGACGCATCCGTGGGACAGAACGCCATCCTCCAGGCAAGGACATTCAACGAGACAATTCCTGTTACGGGCATCTGTCTTGCCAAACTGGACGGCACTTCCAAGGGTGGTGTCATTATTGGAATTTCCAATGAGTTGAAGATTCCTATCCGATTCATCGGAATAGGAGAAAAAATGGACGATCTTCGGGACTTTAATGCCGGTGATTTTGTCGAAGCTCTTTTCGAGACGGAAAAAGCCGTGGTACAATGAGGATGCTTGACCTATGAAAGCCATACAGGTGAGGACACAATCGAGAATTCAGTTTGTTGACATAACCTCCGAGGTAAAGGACGCCATCTCTGTGAGTGGTATCCGTGAAGGGCTGGCGTTGGTTTTCGTTCCGCATACCACCGCTGCCGTAACAATCAACGAGGCCGCAGATCCCTCGGTAGTATCGGACATAATCTCCAAGCTCTCCCAGATGGTCCCTCATCGGGACAATTATCGGCATAGTGAGGGAAATTCCGACGCGCATATAAAAGCTTCTTTAATTGGAAGTTCGGTTAACCTTGTAATTTCCGGCGGCGCTCTTGTGCTCGGGACTTGGCAGGGGATTTTTTTCTGTGAGTTTGACGGGCCGAGGCAGCGAAAAGTTTTTGTCAAGGTGATCTCTGGACAATAAATGTCCGTGGTTGGGCATTTGGTTTTTCCAGTCGGCTTGTGAGGACAGAAGATTGGCTGATGTTGTGGAAATTTTTACCGATGGCGCGTGCAAGGGCAACCCTGGCCCTGGAGGCTGGGCGGCAATCATGCGCTGGAAAGGTAACACGAAGACCTTGTCCGGCGGGGCTGCAATGACGACCAACAACCGCATGGAGATGACAGCAGCAATCATGGCTCTGGAGGCACTTAAAAAACCTAGTAAAGTCCAGGTTACCACGGATTCCCAATATCTTATGTTCGGAATTACAAAATGGCTTCCTAAATGGAAAAAACGCAACTGGAAAACATCCAGCAATACCCCGGTAAAAAACGTTGACCTGTGGAGACGTCTTGATGATGCAACATCTCGTCACCAAGTCTCGTGGAACTGGGTCCGTGGGCATTGTAACCATGTTGAAAATGAAATCGTGGATTCAATGGCCAGAAAAGCCGTGGCTGAATTCCATTCGGCTAAACGAGCAGTTACAGGTATTGCCAAAAGCCCTGATGAGATTGGTTCGCAACGCTCGCAATGACATCGTGCGCGCCCTGTTTCATTGGGATAAGCCACATAGGACTCCTCATACCAAGTCGTCTTTGTGAGCGTAACCTTGACAGGCAGGGACGCCTGTCACCACCAATAATCTGTTTCGGAGGATTACCTTTCTTAAAGCGAAACAGTATCAATCGCGATGGCAGAAGAGTCGGACTGCGGCCTCAAAGGTGGTTCAATGTTATTTAGGGCAACACGAAGGAGTTCATTCGGCTTCAGGGTACGAACGAGTTCGTGCAGGGCCGACTAAATGCGCCATTGGCGCTCGAAATGGAAATGCCCCGATCTCATCGGTAAAAAAAGGCAAGGTAGTCTGGTTCACAAAGTCATTTGCCCGTAAGGTATTGGGTTCCCGAACCAATGAGATGCGTATTGCTTCATCCGCGTCATTGACGAGGTGGACGATCATGTCCTTTTTTACGTAATCCGGAAGGTCTCTTAAGCCGGCTTGGTTTTTTTTCGGCAGGATGACTTCTCGAACCCCGGCACGACGCGCTGCAAGGATTTTCTCTTTCACACCGCCTATGGGAAGAATTCGCCCTCTCAGCGTAACCTCACCAGTCATGGCTACATCCCTGCGCACCGGAATCCCGGTGAAGAATGAAGCGAGCGCGACGGTAATAGTAATCCCCGCGGAAGGTCCATCCTTGGGAATAGCCCCAGCCGGCACATGGATATGCAGGTCGGTTCTCGACAGGATGTTTTCGTCTATTCCATAGTATTCACAGTTATTTCGTAGGTAACTGAGGGCAGCCTTCGCCGATTCCTGCATCACATCGCCGAGGCATCCTGTCATGGTAAGTTCCTTGCGCCCCCTAAACCCTGTAACCTCTATAAAAATGATGTCCCCGCCGTTTTCCGTCCAGGCTAAGCCCGTAGCTATCCCAACCTGATCTTCTTCTTCGGCCAATTCGAAGAAGTATTTGGGCGCTCCCAAAAGCTCCTCCACCGTCTCGGGGTTTATCTCTTCACGTAAAGGCAGACCCTGAGTAACTTCTCTGGCAATTTTTCTGCACACAGAGTCTATAGTCCGTTCCAACCGGCGCACACCTGCTTCCCGAGTAAAGCCCCTGATCATGAGGCCGACGGATTCGGAAGTGAAGCCAATAGGGCGACCGTTAATGCCGTTTTGTTCCAATACCTTGGGTATCAAGAATAGCTCTGCAATTTTTTCCTTCTCCTCATCAGTGTAGCCGGGGATGCGAATCACTTCCATCCTGTCCCTCAGCGCAGCGGGTATGGGATCCAATTGGTTTGCGGTGGCAATAAACATCACGCTGCTAAGATCGAAGGGTATGTCCAAGTAGTGGTCGCAGAAGGCATTGTTCTGTTCCGGATCGAGAACTTCCAAAAGAGCGCTCGCGGGATCGCCGCGAAAATCCTGCCCTATCTTGTCGACTTCGTCGAGCATAAAAACAGGGTTTCTCGTTCCGGCCCTGCGAATCTCTTGAATAATACGACCAGGCATGGCTCCGATATATGTTCTGCGATGGCCCCTGATTTCAGCCTCATCTCTGACTCCGCCAAGGGAAATTCGAACAAACTTCCGCCCCACTGCCCTCGCTATTGATCTGCCCAGGGAGGTTTTTCCCACTCCCGGAGGTCCCACTAAACAGAGGATCGGCCCCTTGTTGTTTTCCTTTAGTCTTCGCACTGCGAGGAATTCCAGAATCCGGTCTTTGACCTTAACTAGGGCGTAGTGGTCTTCATCGAGAATTCTCTGAGCAGTCCCCATGTCTATATGATCTTCGGTTCTTATGTTCCATGGTAAGCCGATCAGAACTTCCAGGTAAGTTCGTGAAACTATGTATTCGGGAGACTGCGGAGGGATCCGTTCCAGTCTTTGAAGCTCACGGGTGGCAACTTCAGCCGCATCATCAGGCATACCTGAATTGCGTATCTTTAATTGGAATCCCCTAAGTTCGGATGCCTGTGGGTCATCCTGGGAGCTGAAATCCTTTTGCATGCCACGCATCTGTTGACGCTGAACAATTTCCCTTTGCCGTTTGGCGGATGTCCCATCTTGGACTGAGTCGTTGGCTGTTTGTCCCTTAAGTTGCAGGTTCTGGAGATCGGCCTGAAGGTAAAGGAAAACTTCTTTGAGTCGTACGAGAGGATCGTCAATCTCAAGCAATCTCTGTTTTGCCTGAGCCTTTAGCGGAAGATACACTGCGATAAGGTCGGCGAGCTTCCCTGGATCATCGGCTCGCTCAATCATTGCCATGGAACGGTCGCTCAGGTGGCGGCCAAAGCTGATCGTCACCTTAAACAAAGCAGCCACGCTGCGTATGAAGGGGTCCATGAGTTCACTTGGTTCGGTTTCTTCCTCGACCAAGTCAACCTCTCCTATCAAAAAGGGCTCATGCTGTATCTGCCGTGTCAGCGTTACGCGACAGATACCATCTGCTACTGCCTTTACTCCGCCACTATCCAATCTAACCACTTGCTGGATTCTTGCCAGAGTTCCTATAGTAGAAATATCCTCGGGATCTTTGGTCAGGCAAGCAGACGACTTCTGATAGAAAAGCCCTACGAGGTTGTCACCGTCCACGACCGATTCAGCCAATTTTACAACGCGTGATCCCTTCAAAAACAATGGGACCATGACACTTGGAAAAACAACCATATCCTTCAAAGGAAGAATAGGCACTATTGCAGGGAAATTCCCTACAGTCCTGAACGATTTCATGACAGCTACTCACCCATCCCGTGAAAAAACGTGTATGACCCCAAAAAAATTTACACACTCTAAGTAAGGCTAACATATCTGATTTTCACGGAAAAGTCAAGAAATAGCGATCTTGACTATGAGAGGGAGGCTCGATCAACTGTGCTGATACTTGCTGTAAGGCACGTAACTTTACTGTGCGAAATCATGTCATTGTAATGTCTTTCGTAATATGGTTTTAAGTCAATATCTCAACATCATCTCCGCCGTGAGTTTGGAACCAGGTGTGGCGACATCCCCCCCCAGTTTTTGATTGTTAAGTAATATTAAGTGAGTACAATAGCCATCACACTTCCAAACGTATTTCCAAAAAATCCCGCCTCGAGATATTTCGAAACTATTTCAGGTAAACTATAAAGCAGCCGGTAATTCCATTGCATTATACGTATTTACTTGCAGACGAGGAAACATGCCGGCATGTCAACAAAAATGCCTGGTTAATTAATCTTGCACGAGAATAGTTTTTAGACGCCGACAAGTATCTTTTCAGACATCATGGCGGAAGGGTCGAAACTGCCGTGAAGCTGATTCCAAGCAGCTTGTAGGGCAGGATCGCGGAAATATAGTGCTTCTTCTGTGTCTCCGTTATGTTTGGACAGAGCCTTCCATAGTGTTTTGACTCCGGGTCTTGTGTCTCCTGTCGCCCACGAAATGAGTGCGGGCGGATCAAACCATAATGCAGCCGTCTCGTCGGCCTCGCCCAAATCCCATACAATTGTCGCCAAAGAATCATACTCGTTCCTCATGGCCTCACGAGCACGGCGATTGCCGGTATCGGGCAGCAACAAGGTCAAAGTCGGCAAAACCACCTCATCTTCGAGATACAGGGGCTGGTACGAACGGTTCAAAAACAGGCTCGGATTGGCAATAGCGTCAATCGCCTTTTGCAGAAAAGTTGTTGAAGGTGGTTTGGGATATTCCATCACCACGTTCACACAGGTATGAGGATTGGATTTACCGAACTCGCGCAGAATGCTGAAAATGCCTTCCTGGGCTTGAGATGCGGCGTGGCCTCGAAACCAAAACGTGAACGGATCGGTCGCTTTTGCGATCACCTGCGACAATGATTTGGGGAAACCCTGGAGCCCTGCGTCGACGATCCACTTGCTTATGTATTGGGAGTAATCAGGGGAAGTAATCACTCCCGGGCCACGATCCACTAGAGAAGGGACGCTTATGTGGTCCAGTTCCATGTCAAAAACGCTCTCACATTCCAGCAGAGCGGAGCGGAACTCATTTTCAGGAAAAGTCTTCGTGAATCGAACGTAATAGGGAGGACGCGGGTCGTATTTCAGTCCCAGAGTTGACGCGTGTGCCCTGAAATACGTTCCGGGCAGCACGGAAAGAACGAACGGATGCACCACCGAGTATGAGCCTGTTTGTTTTAGCCAACCAAGAGTATTCCGAAACCCTTCGGGGGTATCTTCGGGCAGCCCCAGGATAATTCCGGTTGTAACCTCGATCCCCGCTTGCTTCAATAACAACACGCCTTCAGACAACTTTCCTGAGTCCTCGGCTCGTCCAGCCCGTCTGAGCGAAGCTGGATTGACGGTTTGCAGTCCCACTTCCGCACTGGTCAGACCCGCTCCTTTGAGCAAATCGACATCTTCACGGTCCAAAAGATCAGCCCGTAGTTCGGCATGAAGAGCAACATCTTTTTGGTTTCGCCGCCGCGTCATGGACGCGAGCAACTCCCTGAAGTTTTTGGTGGCGTTAAAAGTTGGATCCATCAAGTAGATTTCCCGAACCGTTGAATTATTGTCGTAGGCGAGATCGAGAACCTTTTCGACAGTTTCCGCCGGGTGACGTCTGACGCCCTTGAATGCCTTGTGGTAGTAACAATAGCGGCACTTGTACGGGCATCCCCGAACGGTTTCCAGAAAGATCGTGCCATCTTTTGACGGTCCTATTTTCCCGTCCAGGTAGGGATAAGAAGCAGCGGCCAGATCCCACGGAAGGGGGTTGGTTGGGTCGACTCGCAGTCTACCGTCTTCCTTGAAAAAGCTTCCAGGAATGCCACGCCTACTACCGGAAACGATAAGCGCTTCGATGATGGGACCTATTCTGGATTCGCCCTCGCCAAAAATGCCGACGTCGGCCGCTGGATGAGCCATCACCCAACTATTGTCAGGAGTGACTTCCGGTCCGCCCAACAAAATAATCGTGTCCGGCAACCTTTGTTTGATTCCGGCAGCAATGAAGAGACTTCGCTGGACATTCCACACGTAGAGAGTCATGGCTAGGACAGTTGGTCGCATTGCGACCACGGAATTTATCAACCCCTCATCTGCAAACACATCCACAACTTGAGGTTCGATAACCCGAACCTCAACGTCCTTGATGCCTGATGCGTCCAGGGCAGCCGACACAAAGCCGGCTGCCAGGTGGATATTCGTAGGCGGAGCTTGGAAAAGGAAACGAGGAGCTGGAAGCTGAACGAACAGGACTGTTGTCATTTGAGGAATTCGCGCGAAAAAAGTATTTTTTCAGGGCGTTTTGCGCTTGTTACATATCAGTATTTTTCGACCTTCTTTGAAGATAACTTGTATCTTACCCAGCCCAACGATGTCTATTATTCTGCCGGGGCCAAAAACCGGGTGTTCGATATATTCGTCCGGCTCGTACGAATCCGATGCTCTGTAGAGACGTGCTATGACGTCCGGGGGCATCTCCTTCATGAACGTCCGCCATTCCCCAACCGACCTTCCTGCGGCTTTTTCTCCTGTCTTGCGAGTTTTCTCCGCTTCGTCCGACCTGACCCGACCGGGTTTTCGGTCTAAAGTCTTCTCATGTTTGGGGGGATGAAACCTGTGATCTCCGCCACAGGTAAGGCAATGAACTGTTCGGACATCCTTTCCGACGGTGGCAATAATTCTATGGTTCAGGTTCATCCGACATCGAGTACACCAAGCCTCGACATCATCTCCTGGACCTACGGCAACAGTAGACATAAACCCTCCGATGAATTGAATAGGTGCTTCAAGGGGGTTCCTAGACTACTCACGGGAAAAGTGATGTCAAGGATAAGTTGTTTTCCATTGACACCCGTTCGGTGCGCGCTTAGGGTGTTTTGCAGATATAATAGCACTGTGACTACTGTGAAGAAGTTGCTAGAGCCAGGATGGTTTAGTCTAGCACGAAAAGTGTTCTACTCAACGCTACTTTCGTCTTTGAAGGGGGTGATAGCTCCGTACCATAGAGGCCTGGGGACAGTCTTTCTTGACCAATCTTTCAACAAGACAGGGAGAAGTGACGATGACTCAGCGAGAAAATGCCGCTACCTTTGACTTTCTCAAAAACTGGGGTGATGAACTGACCCGTTGGTCCGAAAAGTGGATCCCCGATGCCTTGGTCATTGTGTGGATCCTAAGCATTATCGCGTATGTGCTCGCTTTGATATGGGGGGACACTTCACCCACTGGAGCTGTCATTGCGTGGGGAAAGGGCTTCTGGGTGCTTCTGGAATTCGGCATGCAGATGTGCCTGATCATGATGACGGGCTACATCCTTGCTTGTTCTCCTCCTGTAAGGCGAATCCTCGATTGGCTTTCCAGCCTCCCCAACTCGGAAAAACCCTGGCAGGCTATAATGGCCATGAGCCTCTTCTCCATGACAACCGCGTGGCTGAACTGGGGCTTGAGCCTTATAGCCAGCGCGATGTTCGCCCTTTTCTTGATCAGGAGAAATCCTAAGAGCGACTACAGGCTTCTGGTAGCGTCAGCCTACTTGGGCCTTGGGTGTACGTGGCACTCAGGGCTTTCAGGGTCGGCACCTTTGCTTGTGAATACCCCTAACAACTTTCTCATTCAGGGTAAGTACCTCGAGTCGACAATTCCTACGACGGAGACAATATTTAGCCCTTTCAACCTGATTCTTACAGTCATCGTGGTAGTCGTGGTGACGATTCTCATGTGCCTCATGCACCCTGTTCCGGAGAAAACATATAAGGTCAAGCCCGAACTACTCAACCAGTTAAGACTTTATGAAGCGCCGAAAAGACCGACGGGTAAACTGTCTCCGTCAGATTGGATGAACTGGTGGCCGGGTTTCAACCTTATAATTGGGGGATGCGGCATCCTGTGGGTGGGGTGGGAGGTCGCTCAGAAGGGGTTTACCAACTCTATCAATCTCAACAACATAAACCTCTTCTTCCTCATGCTTGGCGTGTTGTTCCACTGGCGGCCGTGGGCGTTCCTGAAAGCTGCTGAGGACGCGGGAAAAGCCGTGTGGGGGGTGATCATTCAGTTCCCATTTTATGCCGGAATATTTGGGCTTTTCAAATTCACCGCGCTCGGCGGAGCGCTGACAAAAGCATTTGTGGCCATTTCTACTCCCGCCACTTACCTTCTCATAGTCTACTGGTATTCCGGGATCGAAAACTACCTGGTGCCCTCAGGTGGTTCCAAATGGGCCATTACTGCTCCGTTTCTGATCCCGGCTGCAACAGAGCTGGGAGTGAGCGTCTCTAAGACGGTCCTGGCCTATGCCTGGGGAGACATGATGACGGACATGATTCAACCGTTTTGGGCTATCGCTATGCTCGCAGTGGCAAAACTGGAATTCCGAGAGATCATGGGATGGCTCATGCTCGTATTTGTCGTTTTCTTTATCATCACCTCAATAGCATTTCTCATTTACCCCTTCATTTAGGGACCGGGGAGGTCCCCAAATGTGTGGCCTCCCCTGAACCCTCTCCTTCAAGCATCCCTATCAATTGATATAACTTCCTTTGACAGAATGAGTTTATTGGTTCAGAAGCAAGATCCCTGTACGGTCTTTCTATGACAACTTCCTTGTGGTATTTTCCATGGTCAACTGAAGTGCTCGGGGAAAAATCACAATGGTTTTGATGGATCAGGCACAATGGGACGCGATTTGCAGAAAGTGCGGCCAGTGCTGCTACGAAAAACTGGACTTGGGAGGGGGCCTGATTCGTTACACAGACCAGCCGTGCGTGCATCTGGACACGGAAACAAAACTGTGCAAGGTTTATGAAAAGCGTGGTCAGGTAGAACCGGATTGTATTAACCTTACCGAGCAGTTAGTGCGGGAGTTTACGTGGCTCCCCGAAGATTGCGCTTATGTGGAACACGTGAGATTCAAAGACACGTTAGCGGCGGTGAGAAAGGCTCACAAACCAGATAGGAAACGCCGTGACAATGACTAGAGGAGACAATAATGGCCGTAAGAATTCTCAATGTTAATGAAGACATCCTGAACGCCAACGACATGCTGGCTGAAAACCTGAAAAGACGATTTTCAGATTCGAAGGTTTTCGTAATGAATCTCATGTCTTCACCAGGAGCTGGGAAAACATCGATGATTCTCAAAATCATCGAATCAATGTCGAAGAAATTCAAGATTGGGGTGATAGAAGGGGATATCGCTTCCGACGTGGATTCACGAAAAATTCAGGAGGCAAACACTGACGTGGTGCAGATAAACACCAGGGGAGCGTGCCATCTGGATGCCAACATGATCCTCTCTGCGGCCGAAAGCCTGGGACTCGAAGGAAAAAAACTTCTAATAATTGAAAACGTGGGCAATCTTGTGTGTCCCGCAGAATTTAATCTTGGCGAGAACGTGAAGGTAATGATCTTGTCCATTCCGGAAGGACATGACAAACCGCTCAAGTATCCTCTCATGTTCACAGAATCCCATGCTCTGATATTGAATAAGATCGACCTGTTGCCATACACGGATTTTGATATTGATGAACTGCGGCGGACCGTGCTGGCAATGAACCCCTCGATTCAGATTTTTTCGGTTTCAGCCAAGACGGGTGAAGGCATTTCCGAGTTTTCTGGATGGCTGGAAAGTAAAATACATGGCCTTTAATACCGTATTGGGCCGACTTAATGATATTCGAAAGGATTAAACTCCATGGGGCTGCATAAATTTTTCATGGAATTTCCGGTGAGAATCGTGGTTTTCCTTGCCGTGGTTCTCGTGTTGCCCACAGGCGTTAACGGAAAGCCCCTTTCTGATGCAGATGTTGCCCGGGAAGTTCTTAAGGACTCCAACAAGGCCATAGTAGAGGAATTCTTGAAGTGGGAGTTGCGAGAGGTTAATGAGAACGTCACAAAATACATGTTAAATGACCATCCATCGCTGATTTTTTTCTACAAGCAGGTGGACCGAGGGCCCCTAAAAAGTCTCCTTTTTTTGGAGGAGTGGGTTCACAGGCTTCGAGATGCGCAAGAGAACATAGATTCCTTTCCGTATTCAACAATCTTCTCGTCCGGTGAAAAGAAAAAGATCCTGGGGCTGCGTAACACTGCCAAGGAGATCATTTCCTACGGAATCCCAATGATTAAGAAAGACTTTGTCCGCGTGGCATTGGCAGCTAAGGAACTGGCGGACAAACGCCGGAAACACCCCCTTGAGCTTGTCCCGGATCCGGCGTTCAGGGATGCGATCTACCGGCAATGCGAAACTACCGCAAAAGGTCTGGACAAAGAAGTGGGCGAACTCTCGGAAGGTGAACTCGTCTGCATACGCCTCGGCTGGGTTCTTGACCAGGTAACGGTTACCAGCCTATGGCTGAAGGTCACCGACAACGCCCTTCCCGAAGAAAATGATTACATGTCGTTCAGAAAAAAAAGAACTGAGTACTTCAATAAACGACTCAAGCGGATTTACGGCGAAGCAGGAACCAAGTAAGCCTCGGTAACTGACGTTAGCGGATTGTTGACATGGCCTCGCTAATAAGATTGGAGAATGTTACGAAATGCTATCATAGCGGATTGTCCTGCGAAATTTTCCCTTTGAACGGGATTGATCTTGATGTTTCCCAGGGAGAGAGAATAATCCTCCTGGGCAAGAGCGGGTCCGGCAAGAGTACTTTCCTGAATCTTGTGGGCGGTGTAGACCAACCCACCTCTGGAAAGGTTTTTTTTGACAACCGCGACATGACGACCCTTTCGCAGTCGGAATTGGCCCAATACAGAAGGAAGGAGGTCGGATTTATTTTCCAATCCTTCAACCTTTTTTCGACTCTTACGGTCGGGGAAAATTTGATGTTACCGCTGGATCTGCTGGGAATATCCGATGAACGAAAGGCCAGGGATTTGCTGGACGCAGTGGGACTTGACGGTCAGTGGAAAAAATTCCCTGAACAGCTTTCCGGAGGCGAACAACAGAGAGTTGCCATTGCCAGGGCACTGGTGAAAGATCCTCGCATATTACTCGCCGACGAGCCCACCGGTAATCTGGACCTGGAAACAGGGAACGCGATCCTGAAACTGATGGATCAAGTATGCAGAAACGGAAACGCTGCACTTATCATGGTAACGCATAGCCCGGAGGCAATTTGGTTGGCCGACCGAAGATTCCGTTTGACGGCCGGATTACTGATGGAAGAGCCCTTGAATTAAAATTGGCAGCTCCACTTTTTGTTACGGAACCCCCACCGCAGAGAATGGCGGGACGCCCGCCCCACTACTTGCGGAGTGAAGAATCTCATTTATGGTCAAGAACCGACAGAGATTGCTTCGCTTCGCTCAAAGCTAATGAAGCGGCAAAACCGTTCACCAATCGGCAAAAACTTTTGAGAATCCCTATAACAGGCCTGTCATTCGTTCAGGTTTCTTGTTAGAAAGCAAAATAGCTTAAGGTTTCAGACACGTGATGACTCTCTTGACCTTGCTCAAATTCAATATTCGCTATTATCGGCGTCACTCTTTGTTGTCTCTGCTGTGCCTCATGGGGATAACCCTGGGCGTAGGCATTGTCGTGGCTGTGGAATTAATCAATGATTCCGCGTTGTCCTCGTTTGCGTCCTCAGTAGATCTACTGTCCGGTCGCGCGACGCACTCGGTGGTTTCTGATTACGGCCGGATTGATGATGCCAATTTCCGGGCTATCTGGCAAAACCCCGACATTGCGGCGGCATCGCCGGTGATAGAGGCGATGGCAGAGACGCTCGAAACTTCGAGAGAGCCCATACGGTTCATGGGAGTCGATCCATTTCTTGATTCTGAGTTCAGATCGTTCACTCCGGCAGACCGGACCCAGGCTTCCCTCGCCGATTTCCTCGGCGCAGACGGACCAACGGCATGGGTGTCCGGTAGGTTAATGAACCGTTATGGGTTACAACCTGGGGACACCCTGACCGTACTTCCAGCCGGAATAGAAAAAAAAGTAAAGATTCTTGGGGTATTACCCGAATCTGCAGAAATGGGCCTCGGGGACAATATAGCCCTGGTGGACATATCAGTTGCCCAGGACCTCTTTGGACGCCGGGGTTACCTGGACCGCATTGACATAATCACCCGCGGGGACACAGAAAATTTGCTGAAAGAATTACCCGGAAGCCTGAGGATCACGGATGCAAACACGAGGAAATCTACACTGGAATCCATGTTGTATTCATTCCAGTTGAACCTGGCTGCAATGAGCTTGTTGGCTCTATTCGTTGGGGTTTTTCTGATCTACAATTTTTCCATGTTCTCTGTTCTTTCACGCCGTGAGGACATGGCCCTCCTTCTGACGCTGGGGTCGGACAGGAAGGGCCTGGTGGGAGCGTTCCTTGCGGAATCCCTTTTGCTTGGCGCCACCGGCAGTGTTCTCGGCATAGCTTTTGGTTTTCTGGTCGCATGGTTCAGTATGGACCGGGTTTCATCTACGATCAGTGAACTATACTTTCACCTAAAGGTAGAGCGGGTGCATCTCACGCTGCCTATTGTTCTGAGCGGTCTTGGAGTTGGATTCCTGGCCACCGTGGTGGGAACCGGACTGCCTGCCTTGGAAGTTGCCGTCACGCCGCCGGTTCTCGGAATCAAGCGTCAGAGCATTGAGGACCGGGCTCACGGTTTGAAAGGTTTCCTCTTTGCAGGAGGATTGGCAGTTGTCGGTCTGGCCCTGGCCAGCGCTTGGGCGTCCAGATATTCGATCTTCTGGGGTTTTGTATCGGCCTTTGGGATGACCCTTGCCTTTGCCCTGTTTACCCCATCGTTTCTGTCTCGATTCACCCATTACGTGGGGATATGGCTCAAAACAATATTCGGCTCTCTTGAAGGATTCCTGGCAGCCAGGACCATACGGGCTTCACTCAGTCGAACGAGCATAGCAGTGGCTGCTCTGGCCGTGGCACTTGCCATGACTATTGGAGTGGACACCATGATTTACAGTTTCAGGAATTCCGTCGCCTCGTGGCTTGCAGGATCTTTACAGGGAGATCTGTATATCTCTCCTGCCACAACCAAGTGGGATCATCCCTTGCCTGCGGAGCTGATTCACTCGTTGGGCACGGATCCCAGGATAGACGAAGTGGAACGCTACTCTACCTACGGTGTGGTCTTGCAAGGCAAACCGGTTAAGCTCAGGGTCATTGACGGGGCTGTCCTCGCGCGTCACTCGAACTTCCGTTTCCTCAAAGGCGACAAGAGTGCCTGGGAAGCTCTGCAGAATGGAGGAATATTCATCTCGGAATCTTTGGGATACCGTTTCGGATTGGATGTCGGACAGTATGCCGAGTTGGGCGCACCAAACGGAAAACGATCGTTTCCCATAGCGGCTATAGTGAGAGACTACTCCTCCGATCAAGGCACCCTGCACATGGACCGCAAAATCTACGAAACAATCTGGAAAGATGACCGCGTCCAGTCAGTGGCTATATTCCTTAAGCCAAGCGCTTCTCCTGATGAGGTGCGAAGATCAATAGTGAGGCAATTTCCAGGTCTTGACCGCACAATAGCGTCAAACACCAAGATGAAGGAAGACATTCTTGTCATTTTCGACAAGACTTTTGCTCCCACAGCCACATTGAAGGGTGTTTCTCTCCTGGTGGCGCTGTTGGGCATTGCCACGGCTTTGATGGCCATTCTCATGGAGCGATACAGAGAAATGACGGTCCTGGGCTACCTCGGGCTTACTGGGCGTGAACTGGGAAAAATGAATGTTTACCAAGCGTTGATAATGGGGCTGGCGGCTTTCTTGGTTTCCGTGGTGTGCGGGCTGGTGCTTACCTACATCATAACTTACGCGATCAATTACCGGTCCTTTGGTTGGTCCATTGACATTTACCTCGATCCCCTGGTTTTTATAAAAACCTTTGTCCTTACCATGTCGGCGTGCCTGGCCTCATCGCTCTATCCGACATACAGACTGACCAGAGCGCCGGTTGCCCGTGATTTGAGGGAAGATTAGCTCGAATACTTTGCTTGATACCGTGAGGGAAATGACTTAATCTGGCATGAGACGGCCATGACTTCACGGTGGAGGTCCAGCGATGAACAAATCCGAAGTTCTGAAAGCCCTTGAATGGGTGGATCAGACGGCAAAGGACGGAGATGCGGTTCGACTGGCCCAGGCGAAGCAGACCCTGGACAGCGAACTCTCATCCAAAAGAAACACTTTTACTCGTGAAACAGCATACAAACTGGCCTTTGAGAGTTTTGTGAGAAAACACGGACGTGAGCCATTTGAAGATATAAATGAGGATTAATAGGGAATACCGGAAGTCAGAATGACAGGCAATGGGTTCTGATAGTGGCGCAGGCGTCCCTGCCTGCGATTTGCTTTTGGCTGCTTCCCAGGTGCCGGCAATGACGGTCGCCGCCGCCCCACGGGGTCATTTCTTCTTGCTCAAAACTACTTTAAAAACTGTTAGGCCATTCATCGCCTGTTCCGACGGAAAGGATCATAATCCGTATTAAGATTTCCCTGGATTGTGTTACGCGTTTTCTCCATTAGCGCCGGGACATCTTGTTCAGTAAGCCCTTCAGTAGTGATTGGATCCCCTACTCTCACCTCGATGTGTCCCTGACGAAATACTATGGTCTTTTTGGGTAAAATTCTGAACGCGCCGTTGCAGGTGACGGGAAGTATGGGGATACCGGTCTGTACGGCCATCATAAAGGCCCCTTTCTTGAAAGGCTGGAGGTTTTCATCCGAACTCCTTGTCCCTTCAGGGTAGATGAGCACTGACCAGCCGCCTTTGAGTTTTTCCGTGCCTTCTTGAAGGCTCTTGACAGCCTTTTGGCTATCCGAGCGGTCTATGGAGATTGCCCCGGTGCCGCCGAGCGCCTGGCCGAAAAGGGGAATTTTCAGAAGCTCTTTTTTGATTACCCATCTGAAACGCAGAGGCAGGGTCGTCACGAGAGCCAGTATATCAGCGTTGCCCTGATGGTTGGGTGTCACGATGTACGAGGTTCCTGGAACTATCTTTTCAGCACCGTGGAGAGAGAAGGACAACCCCATACATTTGGACACACATCGAGCCCACCACACCATGATCCTGTACGCCGGCCTCCCTGAAGAAATTATCAAGCTGATGAGAATGATGGGTGGAGACAGAATGAGCGTCGCGAATACCAGACCCACCGCCGCAAGAGTTATCCTCGGCAATAATTTAAAAGAGAATCGCAAATTTTGTTCCTTAGAAGATTTTTCCATTGAATAATTTATATATCATGAACTGCTTGGTTGTCGATGATAGCACGACCAGAAGTCGGGTGACGCAAAGTGCTTCAAATTTCTCTTGTTCTTCCTGCCCTGTGGTCTACCAAGAGCATTTTCTGCGAGTTCATCCAGCTTGCCTGCCAGAGCGCCCTCTTCAATCTGTCTATCCCACTCACCGGCATCATACTCCTGGAACCATCTCCAAAAGGCTGCAAGTTCTCCGGGCGTGAGTTCCCTAATTTCGTGTTCCAACTGTTGAACCCTTGTCATGGTTGTGTGCCTCTATCAACAGTTTATCCTCTACCGGGACGATAGTCCAGGCTAACCATTCCCTTCAATGAACATCTTCCAATTGCGTGACAAAGACCGCGATGATTCCTATAATGGTATGGTGGGCTTGATCACTACCTCGAGGGAGAACATTCCATGACAAAACGCTTGAACATGATCTATTGGAGAGGTGAAAGATACTGGCTCGGCAAGCTTCTCGAGTACCCTGAAATCATGACACAGGGGGAAACATTGGAAGAATTGGAAGAAAACCTTCGAGACGCGTTCCGGCTCATGGTGCTCGATGAGGTTCCTGATGACCACCACACCAGGGAAATAGCCGTATGAAACGGAGCAGCTCATGGCCGTCAAGAATTGTCGGGCATGGCCAGACCTACACACGGTTTCACTGAGGCGGAACGAAAGAATATTGTTAGAGCGCCTGTTTTTTTTCTAATCGTTTTTTAACTTGACTTCACCCCCATTGCCCAGTAATTTTTTGATGAATCCTTTTCAAAGTATATAAATGTCTTCTGAGCCCGACCCGTGATGGGGAAGAGTCTTTTCCGGTACGAGGCCAGGCGATAGGTTGTTATTTGGGCGAAAATGCCCCTTTTGCTCTGATTGTGGAGGAGGAGTGTGAAATGAATAGGTATAGATTATTGGTGCTCTTTGCCGTCATCGGTTTGAGCATTCCTTTAATGGTCGCGCCTGCCCCTGCATGGGAATTCTCCATGGACGGCGCGTTCACGTGGGAGTTCGAATACCGTGGACAGGGTGGAAGGGAAGGGTTCTTCGGGCCGTATGATGTTGATGCAGGCAGTGGAACCGCCGCGTTGCCCGCTAGTCCTGTTGCGGGAGCACCCTACGAACTCAATGGGGCAGGAGTGGTACCGCCCGGCGCCAATGTGCTGGCAGCATCGGGAGCATTGGTGGTTCCGGCGGGCTATGGGGCGGCTGGTTTCTTCGCTCCCTTGAATTTTTGGCTTGGGGGCAATATGCCTTTAAATGATGAGGGCCTCAACTCCAGGGGTTCGTCTTTTGCCTCAGGGTCTGATGGCTCATGGCAGACCATTTACATGACCACTAATATGCAAATCAGGATGAACCAGGCGCTAAGGGTCAGAGGGAATTATTACATAGGCAGTTGGAACGATTCGGGTTGGCCTCAGTCACTTGGCGATATGGTTGCCCCGGAATTGATAAACTACTCATCTCCGGGCGTGAAGCGATCTTTCAGCCCTGGATACTGGCGCACCCTGTGGCTGACCGCGGAACTTCCCTGGGGAATCATCGCCATTGGAAAGCGGCCTTCCACATGGGGCACAGGTCTCGCGTGGAACGGCGCCGACAACAGATCGTCCGAGTCGCTTGCCATAACTGTTCCATACGGGCCGCTGCGCTTCCAGGTTTCTATTTATCCGTCCCGTCGGGGCAATACAACTACCGATTACTACAACAAGAATTTTGACAAGAATAACGCCCGTTATTGGGACAGTGTCTTTCCCATGTTCACATACTCCCAGGGTCCGCTTGACATGGGCGTCCTCTTCAACTTTGTGAAAAGGAGCAATGGCGGCGAAGGTCGCATAGAAGCCCCTGTTACGAGAAGCGCGCGGTTTTATAATGACTTCGACGAGTTCTATGGCGGCGCCTACCTGAAATATTTCAACGGGAGGTTTTTCTTTAACACGGAAGTGGACTGGGATCATCAAACACTTCGGAGAGGACAGCCGAGAGACTCGATTGGTACAGTCGTCGCCAGACCCGCCGTGCCTTTTTACAGAGAGCATTGGCGTTTTATGGCTGAAACAGGGACGGTATCTGGTCCTGCAAAGGTTTCGTTACTGTACGCGTGGTCATCCGGTCCTGATCGGAGAAACGGAGGTCCCATAGATAGGACAGGGCTTCAAACCGACGTAGGTATCAGGAGCAATTCGTTTGCCAACACTGGCTTCTTCCGACCCTACAGCTACCTCATGGTTTACAGCTATGGTCTCGGTACTCACTTCAATGCCGACACGAGAAACGGTACCGTTGAAGATGCGTCCATATTAGCGGCCAGGGTGGACTATGCCGTGGCATCCAACCTGAACGTTTACGGCAGTTTTTTCTGGGCGGACCGGACAAATAAAAGTGGCTATGGGTGGGGTTTTATGAGGCCGGATGTTGCCTGGCCGTTCGGCAAAGTAAGGTGGGCTGAACGAGTCAATAACGCCACTAATGTATATGCTGTCACTGCACCGCCCAATATTCCCGATCCTAACCTCGGGTACGAGATCGGGGCAGGTATGGATTGGAAGCTGTTGGAAAATTTTACCGTTAACTTGAGCTGCTCGTACTGGCAGCCCGGCAAGTGGTTCAGCTATGCCTGTACAACCAAAGTGATCCCCACTTGGAACACGCAGTTAAATGCACCCGGCTTGCCAGGCTGGGGCGTATGGCCGGAAAGGAACATTGACCCGGTGTGGGGCTTGGAACTGAAGGTCGTCGGTGACTTTTAGTACTGTTTATTCATATTGAACCTTACGACAAAACGGAGGGCTTCGGCCTTCCGTTTTTTGTTTTTGTGGTGGGATGATTGGGTACTGGATGGTATGGGCGGTAATCGGGCGACCCACCGGGTCGCGCCCTCCATAGGGCAACCACGCCTGCCGACCATCGCTTTCACCTTTTCTTGAGACCAGATCGGGAGCGTGGTATGATCTTCCAATGAGGATCATTTCAAAAAGACAATTAAGAGAGTTTTGGGAGAAACATCCAGATGCGAAACAACCTTTATTCGTGTGGTATTCGGTGGTCAAGAAGGCGGACTGGCGAGAACCAATTGACATCACTTCCACATATCGTAATGCAAGAACGATTGGAATGAACAGAGCAATATTTTCGCTCAAGGGCAATGACTACCGTCTGGTAGTCGCAATCCGATATGATAAAGGAATAGTATTCATTCGTTTTGTAGGAACACACGATCAGTACAACAAGATTGATGCTCTAACTATTTAGGCGTCAAAAGGATCTCTTTAACCAGAGGAATTGTACCATGGATATCCAGCCTATACGAACTGAGGCAGATTATGAAGTTGCTTTGGCCAGAACTGAGCAAATCTGGGATGCTGAACCAGAAACGCAGGAAAGTGCTGAGTTGGATGTACTTAGCATCCTCATTGAAGATTATGAGGAGAAGCACTATCCCATCCCACCACCTGACCCGATAGAAGCCATCAAATTTAGGATGGAGGAGTTGGATTTGAGCAGCAAGGACTTGGAGCCGATTCTCGGGTCCAGAGGCAGGGTATCCGAGGTGCTGAATCGAAAAAGAGGACTCAGTCTTGAAATGATTCGTGCCCTCAGTGACCATTTGAATATCTCAGCCGATGTGTTGGTAACTAAGTATCCGCTGCAATCCGGGAACGCCCATAACCGTCAGCAGAATTTATGACCAGATACTTCACTTGGCTCGCAACAACACTATGGGAAACGTTTGGCAGTCCGATGAGCGGAAGACCACGAAGATCACGAAGGGGAGCAATCGTAGGATTACGCCCCGGACGGCGCGGACCCTCATGAGAGACAGAGTCCATCCAGGACGCCATTCTTGTTTGGGGATCGTGTCTTTATGCGACGAACAGTTGTAATTAGCGCCTCTCCGTTGTACAGGTTAAGCATTCAGGGGATATGGTCGCTGGAGACCACGACAGGAGCAAACCGCTATGACAGTGACGTCAAACCTTGACAGCATTCTTGAGAGCGTGGAGACACTTCCCCCCGAAGACCAAGAAATGCTCATAGACCTTATTCGCAGGCGTTATATACAGCGTCGCCGAGCAGAGATTGCAGCGAACATTGTTTCTTCGAGGGAGCAGTACAAAGCTGGCCAGGTGAGATGTTTAAGCGTTGAGGAAGTGGTGGCGGAGTTCGACAAGTAAGACGCCTAATTGTTGGCACATCCTTCTCTCGCGCCCTCAAGCGGACGGCTCGGCGCAGACCTGAACTTCGTGATTGAATTGAATCTGCATTGTACCGGTCGTCGATGGACCCTTTCGACCCAAGCCTGCGAACCCATAAGCTTAGGGGTGAACTCAAAGGCGTACTGGCCTGTACCCTTAAATATGACACCAGGATAGTCTTTGAACTCATGCCGGACCCTGATTATGGCGATGACGCAATTCTATTGATCGACATCGGCAGTCACGAAGAAGTATATTAGGGTTAATGCTGATTCGCTTTCTGGCAAATAATCTGAAGGGATGATCGGTCTGTTCATGAACGGCGGATTCCCGGGCAAATGTCATTTAGAGTCACTTGCCCGTCTAGCGCCAAAACGATATCAAACGATAAATTACGCATTAGTGTTGCTTGTTTTCAGGCGAACCGGTATCAGAAGCTTATTTCCGACCGAGTTTCCTTTCGTGCAGTTGTAATCATTTCATCTTGGGTGTAAAGGTTACGTATGCAGAGTAAGTGCCGACACCTGCCGCAGACAAATCGGGCGATAGAAACATGAATTCATGTGAGGTTTGAAACATGACCGGTTTAACAACGGAAGTTTCCGTCGACCAGATCGCTTCCGCTGTTCGCAATATGGACGACGAAAAGCTTCAAGAGCTACTCCGCCTTGCCCCCGAGCCTGCCGGCTCTTTACCTTTTGTAACGACAATAACGTATCAGCCGGGGGAAAACGGGTACTTGGCCAAGTGCCTTCCAATCGATGCAGTTGCCTGGGGAGAAGACCCTGCTTCGGCCATTGAGGCGCTTCTGGATGCAGTAATCGACATCGCTGTGGCCCTGGTGGAATATTGTCCCAATCCCGATGAAGCACTTCGCTGCCGACTGCCGTATGCTCACTCCGTTTATAGACGGAAATCTTCCCGTAACGAGGTCAGGACACTGTTAGGGCTACCAGAGGATTCCGTATACCTACCGTGAATTTCATCAAGTGTTGCAACAGGTTGGCTTCAAGTTGGTGCGTTCCGGAAAACATGAAACCTGGATCAAGGAGGAGGATGGCTTTCAGGTAGCCATGGTTCGAGTGAGTCATCAACATGGCAAGGATATTCCGCGGCCTCTTTTTCGTGAAATGTTGCGGCAAGCCAAACTCACGGAAGCTGGATTTGTAAAGTTACTTGTAAGGCGATAGTTTTCTCCGCACATCATACTGTCTGTTGCAGCATGTTCCGGCAAATGGTGTGTACGCTATCCATTTCTGTAGGCAGCCTGATGTGAATAATCATCGATTTCCACAATACTATAAAGCGCGGGCAAAACCAGTAGCGTCAGGCAGGTACTGGAAATCAAGCCGCCGATTACCACAGTGGCAAGTGGCTTCTGGACTTCTGCTCCCGTTCCGGTGGCAATCGCCATAGGTAAAAAGCCGAATGAAGCCACCAGCGCGGTCATCAGTACCGGCCTCAATCGGGTCACAGCGCCTTCAAGTATGGCTTCGTCAACAGATTTCCCTTCAGTTCGCAACTTATTGATAAACGAAACCATTACCAGGCCGTTTAACACCGCCACTCCTGAAAGAGCTATGAAACCTACCCCGGCCGATATTGACAGGGGAATGTCGCGCAGCCAGAGTGCAGCCACTCCGCCGGTCAGGGCGAGAGGAACCCCGGTGAACACCAGGAGCGCATACCATACGGATCCAAAAGACACGAACAACAAGGCAAAGATGAGGAGCAAGGCAACAGGGACTACTACTCGCAGCCGGTTTGCGGCAGACATGAGCTGCTCAAATTGTCCTCCCCAGGCAGTCCAGTAACCCGGAGGAAGGGAAATTTTTTCACGTATTACCTTCTCAGCCTCTGCCACGAATGACCCCATGTCTCTTCCCCGGACGTTTGATGTCACAACAACCCTGCGTTTGCCGTCTTCGCGGCTTATCTGATTTGGACCTGTCTCCACAACCAAATCTGCTATTGAGCCCAGAGTCGTAAAAGACCGTCGCTTAGGTTCCTCCGAGAAGGGAATCTCCGCTGAACCGGCTTCCACTCCTGCATCTCGCCGAGGAAGTGGAATGGACAACCGCTTTAGTGCATCTACATCCGTTCGCAATCCCTCAGGAAGCCGGGCTACAAGGTCAAAACGCCGGTCCCCCTCGAAAATTTGCCCTGCACTCTTCCCTGCAATTGCTATTTGAACAATTTCTTGGACGTCGGAAACGTTCAACCCGTATCGCGCTAAATCCTTGCGCCTCATCTTGACTGTCAACACGGGCAGGCCGCTTATTTGTTCGACCCTGACATTTGAGGCGCCGGGAATTTTTCCCAGCAACGATCCTATGTCCTCACATTTCTCGAGCAGCACATCCATATCGTCCCCAAACACTTTGACTGCCACATCGCTTCGCACCCCAGCCAGCATCTCGTTGAATCTCATCTGAATAGGCTGGCTGAACTCGTAAACACTTCCGGGTATTTTATTGACCATGTCCTCCATTCGCTTGACCAGGTCCGTCTTTGAAAGACCTGGATCCGGCCACTCATGCCGAGGCTTCATGATAATGGAATTCTCAGTTATGCCGGGTGGATGTGGATCTGTGGCTACCTGTGCGGTTCCAATCCTGGAAAAAACCTTGTCCACCTCCGGGAAATTGTCTTTTATGGTTTTCTCCACGACAGATTGCATCTGAACAGCCTGGGACAGGCTTGTGCCTGGAATCCGGAGGGTATGGATGGCTATGTCTCCCTCGTCAAGGGTGGGAATGAATTCTCGGCCCATGTGACCGGCCAGGAGTCCTGAGAGTCCCACCAGGACTGTGGCGCCGGCAATGATGGATACCCTGTTATTGAGGGCAATTTTGACCAGAGGGATGTAGCATTTTCTGGCCCATACAGTGGGCAGATTCTCTTTTGAAAAAGCGGTTCCAGATAAAAATATGGCCACGGCTGCCGGTACGAAAGTGAATGACAGGATCAGCGCTCCTGTTAAGGCCAGGATTACCGTCAGGGCCATTGGCACGAACATCTTTCCCTCAACACCCGTCAATGTCAGAATCGGCAGATAGACAATCATTATTATCAGTTCGCCGAACAGCATGGGCTTCCTGACTTCCTGGGCGGCTTGCCACACAATTTCGAGTCTTTCCGAGGAAGTTAACCCTCGCTGTCTTTGGCGTTGTTCCATAGCCAGGCGGCGAGTGCAGTTTTCTACAATCACCACTGCCCCGTCTATAATGATCCCGAAATCGATCGCTCCGAGACTCATGAGGTTTGCGCTGATTTTGTTGGTGACCATGCCCGTGATGGTGAACAACATAGAAAATGGGATTACCAAAGCCGTGATAATTGCTGCACGAAAATTTCCCAAGAAAAGGAAAAGAATGACCACCACAAGAATGGCCCCTTCAATGAGGTTTGTCTTGACTGTCTTGATGGTTTCATCCACCAGCGCGGTACGATTGTAGGCAATTTGGGCCATGACTCCAGTCGGAAGAGACCGGTTGACAGTTCCCAATTTGTCCGCCACCCTTTGGGATACAGTTCTGCTGTTTTCCCCCTTAAGCATGAAAACGGTTCCAAGAACCGCTTCCTCCCCGTTTTTGGTAGCCGCGCCGGTTCGAAGTTCCTTGCCAAGTGTAACTTCAGCTATATCCCTGATGAAAATGGGCACTCCTCGATAATTCCCAACGATAACCTGTCGTATGTCCTCCAGATCGGCAACCTGTCCGGGGGCTCGTACCAGATACTGCTCGCCGCTTCGTTCGATATATCCGGCGCCTACGTTCGCATTGTTACCGGCAAGGGCCGCTACAATGTCTCTGAATGTCTGCCCGTGAGCCAGGAGCTTCTGAGGATCAGGCGTCACGTGAAACTGCTTTTCATATCCTCCTATAGTGTTCACCTCAGTGACCCCTGCGATGTTTTTCAACTGCGGACGAACGATCCAGTCCTGCACGGTGCGCAGGTCAGTCAGAGAGTACGGTGTGCCGTCAGGTTTGAGAGTACCGGCTTCGGCCTCCACAGTCCACATGAAGATTTCACCGAGTCCGGTTGCAATGGGTCCCATCTCCGGTTCAATGCCGGGAGGAAGCTGGCCTTTAACTTGTTGGATGCGTTCGCTAACTTGTTGCCTGGCAAAATAGATGTCCGTTCCATCTTCAAAAATGGCTGTGATTTGAGAAATGCCGTATCGGGATACCGACCTTGTCGTGGACAGACCGGGTGATCCGGCCAATGCTGTTTCGATTGGGAATGTTATCCTCTGTTCAACTTCCAACGGAGAGTATCCAGCCGCCACGGCATTGATCTGCACTTGGACGTTGGTGATATCGGGAACCGCGTCTATTTTTAGCAGCCTTGCACTATAGAGACCCAGGACTCCGACAGCCAATGTCACTATCAAGACGAGCCGCCGGTTACGGATTGAAAACTTCAGGAACTGCTCAATCATAGTGCTATTCCTATTGACTGTGGCTGCAAGTAGCGCCCGTCTTACTCAACTCAGCCTTCAAGATGAAGCTGTTGGCCGAGGCATATTTCTCTCCTTGGGCTAATCCCTTCGTCACGGCTACATGTTTACCGTCCGACCGGCCCAACTCCACCGGCCTACTTTCAAAGTGGTCTCCGCATTGGACAAACACTACGGATCGGCCTTCAACAGTTTGGACGGCGTCCGCCGCCACTGACACCGGGGCCAAAACCGTGTCTTCAACAAGTTTGACCGTTACGAAAAGACCGGGGCGCCAACGGCCGTCCGAGTTGGGAATGACCACACGAGCCCTGGCAGTTCGACTCTCTTCTCCAACCAGAGGTCCGATGTACGAAACAACGCCGACTGCCTCCAGATCCGAAGCATCTGCTTTCACAAAAGCCTTCTGGCTGACTCGGACGGTTTCCAGATCCCGAACATAGACGATGATTTCTACCCAGACGGTGGAGAGGTCGGCAATCACCAGAATATCGGATTTTTCGCTGACCCATTCCCCGACGGACATGTGTTTCTTGATGACTACACCATCGAATGGAGCGTGAACCTCGTAACGCGTTAGGGTAGCTGAGCCGGCAGCGATTAAGCCTTCCAGCTCTTTTTCAGGAATACCCAGTGCCAGAACCTTCTGTCCTGCGGCCATCAGTTCGATCTTGGTTTCCTCCCATGCCTTCCTGTCGTTCAGGTAAGCTTGTTCAGGGGTAACATTTTTTTGCCAAAGTCTTTCGGTGCGATCAAGAATCGTTCGGGCCAGTTCCTCCCGCTTGAGGAAAACGAGGTACCGGCTCTTGGCCTCGGCCATTTCACGGCTGTCTATCACCGCCACCACTTCGCCTTTTCTCACCGTGTCGCCTAGATTCTTCAGCGACTCAGCCACTACTCCGGAGACACGTGGGACCACATGGGCTACCAGGTCTGCGTTGAGCCCAATTTCTCCAGGAAGTTGTATAACCGATTCGATTCGTGCCGGGTCGGCTTCAAGAATTCTGATCCCGGCCATTCTAGCACTTTCATGACTCACCCCAACCACGGAGGTCCTGTCGTGCGATGATGTGTGACCTTGCGCTTCCTTGACAGCCTCGGGCCCATGCTCGTGACCAGGGTGTTCGGCATCTGGATGACCATGTTCATCAGATTTATTAACATCGGTCTCAAGTGGGTCACGTTCGTGTCCCTTATGAGAACTCGCCTGCTGGTTATGTACATCACGAACTTCTCGGTCTTGATCGTGTCCGTGATCGCTTGAAACAGACGGCCTGCGATCTGTGACCAGAATAAGGATTCCCAGGAGTATGCCTATGAAAATGACAGCGCCCGCTGTCAAATAGTCGTTTTTCATCATCGTTCCTATGGTCCTCGCTAGTTTCATGCAACAAGGCGCTGGTTAATCTACAAACCCTTCAGGTTTGATCACCAGTTGAAAAACCAGGCTCTGTGGTGATTTGAATCGTCAGGCAGAACTATTTGATGCGCCGTAGGATTCCGTGCCGGGGGCTTAATCATCCTCACGCGACGTGCGCCGGCCTCACAACAAAAATAATTTCGCCAAGGACTTTGGTCAAGCCATAACGGAGCCGACTGCCCATTTCCGTTGCCATCATTGAGAAAATAGACATACCCTTTTACGACTTCCGGTCAAGGTGATATACATGACTCTCAGAGGATGTCAATAGCACATGGATGTCCAGGACCCGTCCAAACTAAGAATAGGCCAAGACCAGCGAGAGCCTTTACCGGTTGCCAAGAAACGGAGACGTTTAGCTATAACAGCTTTTATAGCAGCAATAGGAGTCATTGCCTTGGGACTCCTCGCCTGGACCGGCCGGCTTTTGCCATCACTGGACGTTGCCACCGTAAAAGTGGCTCTCACCTTTCCTTCTCGTGCTCTCACCGAGCTTATGCCGCTTTGTTGGAGGCGCCAACCGGTTTGTCGAGATTGATTTGCTCTGCTCAGGTTGACATCATTCTCGGAAGGAAATTTTTCAATGCGCTTTCTCGTTACCGGAGCGACGGGGTTTATTGGCAGCCATGTGGCCGAGTTGTTAATAGCAAGGGGCTTTGACGTGGTTTGCCCTGTGCGGAATCCTGGTTCGCTGCGTCATTTGCAAGAAGTTCCGGTCACGGTTGTTTCGAACAGCTCTTTAGGGTCTGTAATAGCTGACGGTCCTCCTTTTGATTACGTAATTCACCTCGCGGCTGCAACTCGGGGCCTGAACTATCATGATTATGAGACAGCCAACGTGGACTGGACCCTTCGACTACTGGAACTGTTTGACCGCAAGGCCGCTGCTGATTCACTGAAAAGGTTCGTTTTTGTAAGTTCTCAGGCTGCTGCCGGTCCGTCGCCGGATGACGCAAAATCCGTTGTTGAAACGGATCCACCCAGACCTCTTTCTCTCTATGGCATTTCCAAACTTGAGGCTGAGAAGGTAGTGATGAGCCTCAGCAAAACCTTGCCGATAACAATAGTCCGTCCACCAACCGTCTTTGGTCCGAGGGATGTCGATGTGCTGGGGGTTTTTAAATGCGCTCGATGGCGTTTCGTTCCCTGTATGGCCGGTCCGGACAGATTGGTGAGCATTGTCTACGTGGAAGATCTAGCTGATGGTATTCTCGCTGCTGCCTTGTCTCCTGTGTCTCAAGGAAAAATATACTTCATGGCGAATCCGGACCCCGTTGTTTGGAAAGAGTTTGCTTTGCTGGTATCGAAGGTAATGGGGTACAGGGCTGTGCCGCTCCCTGTTCCGCTCCACATCATGAAACTTGTCGCCAAAGCAGGCGACTTGTTAGGAAAGGTGCGGGGATCTCCGACTCTTTTCAGGACGGAAAAATTTCATGAAATGAAACAAATTGCATGGGTTTGTTCTGTCGACAGGGCAAGGACGGATCTTCAGTGGATGGCTCGTACTCCTATTACTGAGGCCATTGCGAAAACAGCCAGGTGGTACCGAGAACACGGCTGGTTGTAATGTGATCGAAGGGTGAGGAATTTGGGTTGATTTCAGACGTCAGACAGAACTCTTGCGGTAACCTCAGTCAATATCCCTTCCAAACATGGCGGAGAGAGAGGGATTCGAACCCCCGGTACCCTACGGATACAGTTGATTTCGAGTCAACCCCCTTCGGCCTCTCGGGCATCTCTCCGCGTTCGGCTGAACATAATCAGCGATGATTAAAACGTAACCTTTCAAAAAAACCCTGAAGAATTTCGGCAGCCTCTTTCTCCATCACCCGAGGAATCACCTCCAGTTCGTGGTTGATTCTTGGGTCATGAGCAAAATCGAACAGGCTGCCTAGCGCTCCCCACCGTTCATCCGAAGCGCCGTAAACCAAACGCCTGATTCGGGCATGGATCAGTGCCGCGGCGCACATAATACACGGTTCAAGAGTAACATAGAGCGTTGCGGAGAGCAATCTCCAATCACCCCAGTTCCTTGCCGCTTCCCGAAGGGCCACGATTTCCGCGTGAGCCGTTGGGTCTTTGTCCATCTCCACTCGATTGAACCCTTGTCCCAGGATTCGTCCATTCACCACCACCAGGGCTCCTACCGGTGTCTCTCCCTGTTCTCCGGCAAAACGGGCCAATGCCAGTGCCTGAACCATGAATTCCTCATCCAACATCAGTCTTTCCAGGTCAACGTCTCCTTTATCTGTTGATAATTCTCTCAACTGCCGGCGCATGGATCCTCTGATATACCGGCATTTCTCCGAGCAGCGGTCTAGCGTAGTTCTTATATTCAACAGTGACATTGTTGTCGCCCTCGATAAAATCGTCCGGCATGCACTTGGTTTCCTTTGCCACTTCCTCAAGGGGGGTCACGTTGTATCTCACTCCATAGTCTCCGACTCTCTCTATGGTGATAGATCCGTCGACCCGGTGCCATGCAGCTATCTGGACTGCTCTTTCGCCCACTTCTCTCGCTTCGTTGGCGTCAACTTCACTTACGCACCCAAGAAACGATCTCTGTAAATAACCAAAGGTGTCTGATCGTACTCTTTTGATCTTGAGTTTTTCTTTTACAAGATTCATCAAAGCGTCCCCGAGCGACGTGCTTCCGGAAAGCTGAACATTACCGTGCGAGTCCTTTTCAATTTGGCTCACAAGAGTGGCGGCGACAGGAGTACCTTGTGCATCCTGTATCCCTTCGGATACTGCTATGACAGCTCTACCGTACTGACTGTAAGCTCTGTCCACGCCGGCAAGAAATTCCTCTTGGCTAAAAGTGCGCTCCGGAACGTATACCAGATGTGGACCATCGTCGTCATATTTGCGCGCAAATACGGATGCAGCGGTGAGAAAACCTGCATGGCGGCCCATGACTACTCCGATGTAGACCCCCGGCAGCGAGCGGTTGTCCAGATTGACGCCTGAAAAGGCCTGAGCCACAAATTTCGCCGCCGATCCGTACCCCGGACAATGATCTGTGACTCTCAGGTCGTTGTCTATGGTCTTCGGGATATGCATGACCCTCATTTCATATCCTTCGTTGTTTGCGAATTTGTTCACGATTCTGCATGTCTCTGCTGAGTCGTTGCCTCCTATATAAAAAAAATAATGGATTCCGTGGGCCTTACACACATCGAAAATGCGCCGGCAAAAAGCCTCGTCAGGTTTCAGCCTCGTGCTCCTGATGCCTGCGCCCGGCGTGCGAGCCACCATTTCCAGATTGTGGCCTGTGGCTTCCGAAAGATTCACTAACTGTTCCTCTACCAGGCCTTCAACCCCACGAAACGCTCCGTAAAATTGGGTTATATGAGGGTACTGGCGGGCCTGGAGGACGGCGCCGACAAGGGACTGATTTATGACAGCCGTGGGACCTCCTCCCATGGCGATAATTGCTTTTCCGGTCAGTTTTTCCATTCTGCAGTCCTCATCCCTGGCTTAAAAAATCAAGATGTCATTCCTCCGAATCGCTTGGCGACTAGAGTAAGAAAGGTAGGGGACACGTTTTTTCTCTTCCTTAGTCCCCTCGTTGATAAGTGGCATGCTTGATTGCTGTGAAATCCGTACCGGCCTTTGGTATAATTCTGCGTGATTGTATCTGTCAAATCGGGCACCTCGTGCTTGTGTTCCTAAATTAGATGACGTATTCGTATGAACTTCTTATCGGCTTTCAGCCGGAGTGTTCGTCATCGTATTTGTGAAAAACCCAAGTATTCTAAGCGGTGCTCTCTTTATACACGCCCCCTTTGTTGCTGCTCCTCTTATGGTTAAAACTTCGGGGCCTCGAAGATCCATCCTCCAAAGAATATGTACGCCAGAACTAATGTCCAAATAATGTTTAGGGCCTGGGCTATCAAGAAGGCCAGGGCAGGTCTACCGCCACCAAGCTTCGAAAGCTCCGAGAATTTTGTCTCTAGCCCGATGGAAGTGAATGCCAGAGCGAACCACATTGTCCTAATCCCTCCAAGCGAGCCCTTAACTGCACTGACGGTTTTGGGGTCCAACAGGAAGGAGAAAACGAGAGATGCCACTATAAAGCCCAGAACGAACTTGGGAAATCTGTTCCATATTTCTATGGCTCCTGGCTTGTCTGCGCCTGGAACATGATCTACTGTCTTCAGCGTCCAGACCACCGCCAGAATGAAAGCGGCGACTCCTATCAAAACGTTTTGTGACATTTTTACTATGACGCCGACCTTCATCGCCGCCTCACTAATAAGAGCGCCTGCTGCTACGACTGAACCGCTGGTGTCAAGAGTTCCCCCTAACCACGCGCCTGCAACAACATCGGGCATTCCCACCCACTTAGCAAATAGCGGTTGCAGAACCAACATGGGAACGGCGCAAATAAGGACTATGGACGTGGTATAGCTCAATTTCTTGGGATCGCCTTTGATGGCACCGCAGGTCGCTATCGCTGCCGAAACTCCACAGATGGAAACGGCGCTCGATAGGATCACTGCGAACTCTTCATCCACTTTAAGCTTCAAGGCTATCCAGTAACATGCATACCAGATTACAGAGACCACAAGAACTGCCTGGATTATCCCCAGAAAGCCCGCTTCAAGAATCTCTTTGAACAGGATGCCGGAACCGAGAATGACCAGACCCGTCTTGATGTAAAACTCGGTCCTTACCGCTTCGCTGAGCCAGTCCGGCACGCCTATCACGTTGCTGATAAACAGCCCTAAAGCCAAACACCAAAGCACATATTCAATGCCGTAATAGTTGACAGTGAAGTTGCCCGCTATAAATTGTGAGATCCACGCGATGATAAATACTACGGGAAAACCCACAAGAAACTTGCCCACCTTGCCGCCAAGAAGCATCATTCCGATCATACTCAAGATCAGTACTCCTATGGCTATGTAAAGGGACCCTGCTATGTTGGTGGATGAGAAAACTTTTCCCAGGGTGTTTGAGGCGTTATCCTTAATCTCTTTACCAACTTGTGCCGCTTTTTTCTTCAGTTCTGCGTCGTTGACTTTCTTGGCCGCTTCTTCAAAACTCTTTGCCGTTTCGGCAATTCCTTTTCGGTCTCCCTTTCCCATGGCCACTCTTAGAGCTTCTGCTTTTGCTCTTAGATCAGCCTCTCCTTTTTTATCTGCTTCTTTGGCAAGTTGTTCAACGGCGGGGGTCATCCTGCCGACAAACGAGGCAAACTCCCCATCTGTAACCCACTTGAAACCCGGGATTTTCACGGTTAATCCGGCAAGGATCACAATTATGATGAAAAAACCTATCCAGACCGCTACCCAGTCTTCCGTGTTCCACAGAGCGGACCAACCTGTTCCTTTATCTGCCATCTTTCCTTCCCTCCTCTCTTCGTCGCGAATTATCAAGCAATGGGACATTCGAAAGGCTTTTTTCTTCTTTGAACAGTTTTCTGCAGTTCCTTAAATATCCCTCTATTCACGAGCCGCCAATATATTATCCGCTTTTTCACCTTTGTTCAAACACCATAAAGGTAGTGGCAACCTCCACACCCTTCCGGAGGCGGAGGCAATTCTTCAGTCGGTCCATTCCCGCGAAAACCGTTCGCAGCAAATTGCATAAATCTTCGAGTGTTACAATGCATCCTCTCAATGAAAAGACTTCTGAAGTGCTCGTATTGATGCTTCTCCCAAATAGTCGCCAGAGGTTCCTTCATTAAGTTTCCTAAACGCTGCAGAGGAAATGTCTTCCATGACCCACAGAAAACACGATCTTCTATATAGGCTAAATTTATGCATGGCGATACCGAACCGTCCCTGGCTATAAAAAGACTGTTGAGCGGGTCCTGTTCACATATCGGCCTCTCACTCGGGAAAAGGTCATAAACACGGAATGGTAAATTATGTTTGTCCGCTTTGATTTTTGCTTTGTCTATTAACAGGGAAACTGCTGGATCTATCTTGTCGTCCTTGCTATTTACGAAAATCCTTCGGTCATCATCAAACTGTTTCATGATAACGTCCAGGTTTTTGGCGACAAAGTGTTCAATACCCAAATTATGCGCCATTTCAACTGCGTCTGGGAGTTCGGCCATGTTGTCTTTCATCATAACGAAGAACAGCATGCTCTTGGGCTTGGTATCCCCCGATTTGTCTCTCAGATTCCGAAACGCCTCAATGTTCTCCAGTACTCGGTAGAAACGCCCCCCTAGTCGAATATTCTCGTATGTTTCCTCAGTAGCTGCGTCAACTGAGTAGGCAATCCAGTCAAGACCCGCACCAATTAGTGCTCTCCCACGTTCCGGCTCAAGGAGTGTGGCATTTGTGCTAAACCCGGTGACGCAGCCTCGATCCTTGGCTATTCGGACCATCTCCTCTAAACGAGGATGAAGCAGAGGTTCTCCAGTTCCGGTGAAATCTACTCCCTCTGAGTGGCAAAAATATTCGGCTATTTTTTCAAAGACTTCCCAAGACATATCCGATTTGCCGGTGTGCAGCTCAGTCCAGGGGCACATGATGCAATTCAGGTTACAGTTTGAGGTTGGTTCTATTTGAAAGAGGCTGAATCTCCTTCTTGGCTTGGGCAAAAAGCCTCTAAGGAATTGCCTGATTTTCATTTTACTTCCTGCCTGCTAATTTTGTCGAAAATCCTCATACTCATCGTGCCCGTGAAGCATCCTCATTCAGGGGGCATGTCCCGACAATAGGTTCCCAAGACCCATGATACCACGAGGGAATACTTAGCAAAAACTGAAATTAAGGTGTCTGTTGCGGATCGCTCAATGAAAAACCGAGAATTCTCCTGATACGTAACCACGTATTGATTTCTTCAATCAGGATAGTTACACTCGCACCATGAGGCAATTTGATGATTCATTGAAATCCGATGACATAATTGAAGCATTGAATTCTTTGCCGGTGGACAGGCAGGTTGAAATTTTCGCCGGCCTTTCTGCACAGGCGCGGGAACAATTCATTCAAAGCCTGTCAAGACCCGAAGAGATTCTTTCTCGTGTTTCTGAAGAAGAACTTTATTTCACGGTGAAACAGCTCGGGGAGGAAAACGCTCATGGTCTTTTGGCTTATTCTACACCAAACCAGTTACTGTATTTCGCCGATTTAGACCTTTGGAAAAAAGATATGCTGGACTTCAGATCCGTAGCCCGGTGGTTAAACATTATTTCGGAATTAGGGCAAGAAAAGATGGTGCAGTTCGTAGAAGCGGTTGAACCAGAGCTTCTGGTGGCTGTTTTGAGATCCTTCGTCCGGGTACAAGCGAGGAATCCGGATTTAGATTTCATGGACCAATCTGATGTTTTGCCTGTTTTTACGATGGATGACACGTTCTTCATAGAATTTCTCGTTAGAGATTCCGAAGAAGCCATAAAGAGCTTTCTGGATGCCGTCTTCTGCTGGGATACCGTGTACTATTTCAGGCTTATGCACGTATTGATGTACGGTCTACATTCAGAAAATGAAGAAATAGCACTAAGATGGCATCGAGCGAGATTGGCCGACAAAGGCTTCCCAGTTTTCGAAGAAGCGTTGGAAATTTATCGATATTTGCGGCAATCGGAAATAGACACGCCCGCAACACAGATAATTCCTTGTGTAACTGAAATGGATTCGCGTCCGCATCCGCTGTTAGCTTATCCACTTAAGGTTATAGCAAAAAACGATCTGTTCAGGAGATCTCTCGATGAGATAGCTGAGTCCGGCGAAAAGGATCGTATTGTCACCGAACTGGCACATGTTGCTAACAAGATTATGGTGGCTGATGCCAAAGATCCCGGCAGTCTCGAGGACTTGCTCAGCAGCTTGAACAAGGTAAGCGGTTATATTAACATATCATTAGAGGATGTGTGTGGAGACGATGTTTCGGTGGCTTCCGGAGTGCTCAGCGCCAACCACATGGAAATCCTGTTCAGAAGAGGGTTCAGTCTAATACTTGATCTTCGGAAACAGGCTCGGATATTGATCCGGCAATATGAAGGCGGCATGGAAAATCTTGGTCACCCGTTGGCAGGGCTCATGAGGGGTTTGTTTCAGAAAAGACCTGTCTTTGCAGGAGATTTGATGGGAAAAAACAAGCCCAGAGACTTCGAGAGCATGGCCGATCTCAAAACCATAAGGAACCTGTTGGACAAAGATCTGATGGAACAAGGCTGGGAACCGATCTAAATGAATTTTCTCCACTATCGGTCATTTCATTTAACTTGTGCGCTTGCATTTTTCTTCTCATTCGTTTAAATTCATGCTCCATCCATCGAATTTCCACTGAAGAAGAAACCGGGGAGATTATACTGATGGCAGAATTTCAGCCTACGATAGTGGCATTTTGTTGTCATTACTGTGCCTATGGTGCAGCCGATCTTGCTGGGAGCATGCGGCTGGAATATCCAACAAATATTCGTATTATCCGCCTGCCGTGCACGGGAAAGGTTACACCGGTTTTTCTGCTGAGAGCCTTTGAAAAAGGAGCTGACGGCGTTTACGTAGCCGGTTGTCTCGATGGCGATTGCCACTTTATACAAGGCAATCTTGTAGCCAAACCGAGAGTTAATTACACAAAGAAACTCATCCAGGAAGTGGGGCTTGAACCGGAACGACTAGAAATGTTCAACATGAGTGCAGCCATGGGCCCGAGGTTCGCGGAAGTGGCAAGAGAATTTACTGAGAGAATAATCGCTTTGGGGCCAAGCCCCATTAATAAGAAATATCGAAATACCAGTGGTCAATGAGCTTTACTCACGAGATAGCTATTTTCTGCAAGACACCTTTGGAGGCACAAAAAAATGGTCATAGGTGAAAGAAAACCCTTTGAAGAAATAACCAGCATGGCCGAGGGCAACAAGAAAATCTTGGTTCTCGGCTGTGGCGGTTGCGTCACCGTTTGTCTCACCGGTGGACATGATGCGGTACGCGTTCTGTCAAGTCAGTTGAGAATGGCCAGGGACAAAATGGGCAATCCGATCGAGATAATCGAGAAGACCGTGGAAAGACAATGTGACCCCGAATACGTAGAAGAAGTTCATGACATAATCCCGCAAGTTGATGCTGTTTTATCGATGGCCTGCGGGGTGGGCGTCCAATACATGGCCGAACGATACATGGATACTCCTGTTTATCCCGCTCTGAATACCACGTTCGTTGGTGGATCAAAAAAAGAGGGCTACTACGTTGAAAGGTGCCAAACATGCGGGCAGTGCAAGCTCTATTACACTGGTGGGATTTGCCCTATAGCCAGATGCTCCAAGAGTCTCCTCAACGGCCCATGCGGTGGTTCTACCAAAGGAAAGTGTGAGATAGATCCCCAGGTGGATTGCGCCTGGCAGCTCATCATTGACCGGTTAAGATCCTTGAATCAAATGGACAGATACGAAGAAATCATGACAAATAATGATTGGCGAACAAACAGGGACGGTGGTCCACGAACGATGGTCAGGGAGGACTTTCAAAGATGAGTAGCGAATGCAAAACTGAGAGCAAACTCGAAAAGATTCTCAGATCAGGACAGTTCACTGTTACTGGAGAATGCGGTCCACCGCGGGGCGCAGATCCTGACGTCGTTCGTAAGAAATGCCGGTTGCTAAAGGATAAGGCCGATGCGTTTAATATCACCGACAACCAGACGTCAGTTGTGAGAATGTCCTCCATCTCTTCGTCAGTGATTATGATGCAGGAAGGATTGGAACCTGTCATGCAAATGGTATGTCGTGACAGAAACAGAATCGCCATGCAAAGTGATATATTGGGTGCTGCTGCACTCGGTGTAAAAAATATGCTGTGCCTCTCCGGAGATCACCAAAAATTCGGGGACCATCCTCAGGCAAAAAACGTTTTTGATATCGACTCAATTCAGTTGATAAGTATGGTCCGTGTCATGCGTGACGAAGGAAAGTTCCTTGGCGGTGAGGAAATAAAAGGTGTTCCACGGCTTTTTATTGGAGCGGCTAAAAATCCTTTTGCCGACCCTTTCGAGATCAGAGTCCCGCGACTAGCAAAGAAAGTGGCTGCCGGTGTCGAGTTTATTCAAACTCAGTGCATTTTCAATCTCGACAAGTTTTCTGAATGGATGAAAGGTGTGGTTGACTGCGGACTTCACGAAAAAGTTTTCATTCTGGGCGGCGTTACTCCTTTCAAGTCCTTCGGCATGGCTCGGTACATGGCTAACAATGTTCCGGGAATGGATGTTCCTGATGAGGTGCTGCAACGGATGAAAGGAACTCCCAAAGAACACCAGGCCGAAGAAGGAATCACCATAGCCGTTGAGACTATTAAACAGCTTCAGGCCATGCCCGGTATAGCCGGAGTGCATATCATGGCTATAGAATGGGAAGAAAAGGTCGGGGAAATAGCAGAAAAGGCCGGGTTACTACCCAGGCCGTCAGTCTAAATTTACTCGTAAATTTGAAGAAGGGAAGGAATTTATTACTTCCCTTTCTTCTTTCCCGCACTCGTTCCGCAAAACCTCCAAATATTTTTAGTAATCAAGATTCACTACATTGAGGGCGTTTCTTTCAATAAAGTCCCTCCGTGGTTCCACTTGATCACCCATAAGCGTTGAAAAGATTTCGTTGGCTTGAACTGCATCATCTATAGTAACTTGCAACATCTTTCTGTTTTCCGGATTCATGGTAGTCTCCCACAACTGTTCCGGGTTCATTTCGCCAAGACCTTTGTAACGCTGAATAGTGAGCTTCTTACGACCAAGTTCCACTATGGCGTCCACCATAGTAGAAAACGAACTTATTTCTATAGAACCGGATTCTGTTTCAAGAGTGAACGGCGGATCTCCCACCAATCTAACCTTCTGGGTAATAGACACTATTTCTCCGAAGGACGGGGATTCCGTCAGTTCCGAATCGACTAACGTGCGGCGGCTTAAACCATCTCGTCTCGATTTGATATCAATGTAGTACTTGGACTCTTCTTCGTCCTTGCCTATATCAAACGCTACCGGTAGTACCTCGGAATTAAAGATCTCAATCCTGTTGAGAACTTTTTCAACAATTTCTTCAATTTCCGTCGGCCCTGTAAGGGAATTTTTGTTCAATCCTTCCTGAGCAAAAGCTTTCAGAACCAATCTTTCCATATTCTTTCTTTCGTAAACATCCAATATCTTCTCCATTCTCAAAATGTTTTTAATTACCTTCATGAGGAGACGTCCTTCCATCAATTGACCATCTCTATTTTTTATGGAAACATTTTCCAACCCGTAGTTCAGTATTATGTCATCCAGAGAACTCTCGTCCTTCACGTAGAATTCTTCCTTGCCCCTTTTGACCTTGAAAAGGGGGGGTTGAGCAAAATACAAATATCCTTTGTTGATAACATCCGCCATTACTCTAAAGAAAAATGTCAACAGAAGTGTTCTAATGTGAGAACCGTCAACATCGGCATCCGTCATAATGACAATTTTGTGGTATCTGATTCTTGAAATGTCGAAATCTTCTTCGCCTATCCCTGTTCCAAGTGCCGTTACGAGAGTCCTGATTTCCTGGTTTTGAACTATCTTGTCGAATCTGGCCTTCTCAACATTTAGTATCTTTCCCTTGAGAGGCAATATGGCTTGCGTCCGCCTATCCCTCCCTTGTTTTGCCGATCCTCCGGCTGATTCTCCTTCAACGATAAACAGTTCCGACTGCGCCGGGTCTTTTTCCTGACAGTCCGCAAGTTTTCCAGGAAGAGCAGATGACTCTAAGGCGCTTTTGCGCCTGGTTAATTCTCTGGCCTTACGAGCTGCATCCCTGGCCCTTCCGGCATCCTGTGCCTTCTGTATTATCCATCTTGCACTCTGAGGATTCTCTTCAAGGTAATCGGAAAGTTTCTCATTGATTAGCTGCTCCACTATACCCCGGATATCCATGTTTCCGAGTTTTGACTTTGTCTGGCTGTCAAATTGTGGATTCAACATTCTCACACTCAATACGGCCGTGAGTCCCTCTCTGAGATCATCTCCTGTTATACTCAGTTGCGTTTTGCCGTTTTTTAGAAACCCTTTGGCGCTTGCGTACTGATTAATCGTTCGGGTCAGTGCGGCCCTGAACCCTGATAAATGTGTTCCCCCTTCAAATGTATTAATATTGTTACAGTATGAAAACACCGTTTCAGAGTAGGTATCATTGTATTGAATAGCGCATTCTATGAAATTGTTGTCCTTTTCTCCGGCAATATAAATGGGACTCGTGTCCATAGTCTTTCTGGCCCTGTTTAGGTGCTCAACAAAAGATACTATGCCTCCCTCGTATTCAAAGACTGCTGGTTCCTTCTGTGACCTTTCATCCTCAAAATTAATCCGCAGTCCTTTATTGAGAAAAGCAAGTTCCCTCAGCCTTGCCGCCACCACCTCGTAACTAACCTCAAGATCACCGAATATTATGGTATCGGCCTTAAATGTAATTCTTGTCCCTGTTCTCTTGGTATTTCCCACTAGTTCCAGTTCAGTCTGCTTCTTGCCTCTGCTGTAAAACTGTCTAAAAACCTGACCATCTCTACGAATCTCAAGTTTAAGAGCTTCAGATAGCGCATTTACCACCGATACTCCCACCCCATGCAGTCCGCCGGAAACTTTGTAGGAACTACTGTCGAATTTACCTCCTGCATGCAATACCGTCATTACTACTTCTGCGGCGGGTATTCTCTCGGTGGGGTGAATTCCTGTAGGAATACCTCTGCCATCGTCCTCAATCGTGACAGACGAATCAAGATGCACTTTTACTGACATGTTCTCGCAGTAACCGGCCAGAGCTTCATCCACCGCATTATCGACAACCTCCCAAACGAGCTGGTGAAGTCCGTCAATACCGGTATTTCCGATATACATGCTTGGAGTGTTCCTCACCGCCTCCAAGCCCTCTAGAACCTTTATTTGTTCCGCTCCATAAACTGTGTCTTCCACTTTTTATATCTTCCTTATCCCGAACACCGGTCGTTATACCTGTGAACGCTCATTTTCGCATCGGCATTACCAGATTGAAGTAGTTATCCTGAGGCTCAGGGCGAATAATAATTGGCGCAGCCTCTTTACCAAATTCAACTGAGATGAGTTCTGAATCTATAACTCCCAGAGCTTCCATAAGATAAAAAACATTTATTATAACCAAGAAATCCTCTCCTTGATACTCCACGGAGAGCACGTCCCTTGCCGACCCTAGATCGGGATGAGTTACACTGAAGACAACTGTATCAGCATTGATTTCAACATTCACGCCTTTGTTTCTATCTGATGTCAGCACTGCTGCTCTCCTGAGCGCCTGAAGAAAACTAATACGATTCACTTTAATTGAATTGGCGTTGCTTGGAGGTATAACCTTTCTGTAGTCCGGGTAATCTCCATCCACTAGCCGTATTGACATGAGAAACTTCTGATTGCTCACACAAAGATTCTTTTGTTCGAACCCAAAGAACACGTTGTCTCTTATGCTTTCCAGGATGCGCTTAAGCTCGTTCAAGCCTTTCTTGGGTACCACATGTTGGGAATCTAGAGAAATCCCTAAATTTTCTTCGATCAGTGCAAGTCGATGTCCGTCCGTGGCCACTAGCCTTGTTTTATTCTCATCATTTTCAAATAGAACGCCGTTAAGGTTGAATCTTGAGTCATCACTTGAAGCCGCGAACAATGTCTTGTCGATCATGTCTAAAAGCTTTTGTGCATTCACCTCCGTCTTGTTTGTTTCATCAAAGGACGGCAAAACCGGATAATCCGACGCGTCCATTCCTGCCAATTCAAAAACAATTTTACCGAGGGATATGTGAATTCTGTTTGCTTCCGTGGACTCTATTTTTACTTGGCCTGAAGGTAATTCCCTGACGATCTCGTAAATTTTCTTGGATGGAATGGCAAGCAACCCAGGGTCATGCACTATGGCATCATAAGTCATTCTGAGGCCAACTTCAAGATCCGTGGTCGTCAGAGTTAGGGTATTATTCACCACACTAATAAGAATATGGGACAGTATGGGTAATGGTGATCTCTTTTCAGCAATTGGTACGGTTTTGGAAAGACCTTCGTAAAACAGATCCCTTTCTATTTCAAAAAACATTGCTGTCTCCTTTATCCTATTATGAGAATTTATATAATATAAAATAGTCCTAGTAAGAGATATTGTGATTTTGTTTATAAGTTCTTTCGGCTACATTTGATGCGGCATTACCGTGTCAATTAATTGTGGATATTCTGGCCTGAAAACTGTTGGTAAACCCAGGCATCAAAAATCCTACAGGTTTGTAAACAACTTTTAGACAGGTAATACTTGATAATACTCACCTACGAATGTCTTCCTTGAGTGCATCCACCACTAGTTTCAGAGAGTGGTCTTGTTCAAGTCGTTGTTCAATTTTTTTTGCACCATATATGATGGTTGAATGGTCTTTGCCGCCGAAAGCAGCACCGATCTCCGGATAGGATAATTCTGTAAGCTCTCTGGCCAAATACATTGCTACCTGTCTGGGAACAGAGTAGAGTTTATGTTTTTTCTTAGATTTCACGTCTGACGGCTTGACATTAAACGTCTTTGATACGTAAGAAATTATTTCGTCAATCGTTATGGTCTTATTTCGTCGTCGGATAATATCCTTTAGAGCTGTCTCGGCAAGTTCTGTTGAAAGAAACTTTCCCTGAAGAGTACTCATTGCTACTACTCGTACCAAGTAGCCTACCAACTCACGAATATTTGATTCAACATTTTCAGCAAGAAAATAGGCGACGTCGTCAGGTAGATCAATAGAGTCTTCTGAAGCTTTCCGTTTTAGTATAGCGACTTTTGTTTCAAAATCAGGAACGCCGATGTCGGCTACTAGTCCCCAACCGAAACGTGATCTTAACCTTTGCTCCATGTCTGAAATGGCATTAGGAAACCTGTCTGAGGTGATAACTATTTGCCTCCGAGCCTCGTATATGCTATTAAAAGTATGAAAGAATTCCTCTTGAGTACGTTCTTTTTTTGCTATAAACTGAATATCGTCTATTAGCAATAAATCTAAGCCTCTGTATTTATTTCTGAAATCTGCCATTCTGTCGAATCTTATTGCACTAATCATTTCGTTGGTAAATTCCTCTGAACTGCTGAAAGATACTTTCTGGCTCCTGTCCTTGGATATGACTGCATATCCGATAGCACTCATGAGATGAGTTTTCCCCAGCCCCACTCCACCGTATAGGAATAGAGGATTGTAGCTTCCTCCAAGATTCTCAGTGACTGAAAGAGCGGCGGCACGGGCAAATTGGTTGCATGAGCCTACGACAAAGCTTTCAAAAGTGTACCGAGGACTAAGATTGTGTTTTAAAGCTAATTCGTCACTCATTCTATATGAAGGTAATTCTGCAGGGCTCTTGTTCGAATCGCTGACATCATGGTATTCTTCTTCAGCGAATTCATCTCGAGATCTGAATTCTATTTCATAACGCTTGCCCGTCAATTCCTTCAAGCAATTGTTAATTATGTTCGAGTAATTATCTTTTATCCACATAATGAAGAAATTATTGGGGACAGACAACAAGACTCTATCCTGTGACATTGATTCACAGACTATCGGCTCCAACCAAGTAGACATGGTATGCTTGTTCACCTTGGTTCGCAGCAACTCAATACAACGAGACCAAATGCTATCCATATACCGCCACACAAAAAACCAGTAATTTTAATTAGATATTACGCAAAAGATTAACACGGACTGTCCCATATTTCAAGAAAAATCTTCAGAATAACCTAGAAGATCCAGAAGCCGTGCCAACTCGTCGGTAGAATCAAAATATAGTTCTAACTTTCCGGAAGAGTTGGTGTTTTTCTTGATTAAGACCTTGGTGGCAAGATGTCTCGATAGACCAGTTTGCAACCGGCTTTCATAAGACATGGTATCAGGCAGAGTTTTGCTGTTTTTGCGCTTCTGTTTGAAATTTAATACTATTCTTTCCAACTCACGTACAGACAACTTACGTTTGATGACCTTTCTGGAAAAAGTCAACTGGGCCGAAATATCCTCGACTGCCAGGAGAGTTCTGGCGTGGCCCATACTAAGCTGGTCCTGTCGAAGATGTTCTTTAATAGGATCAGGCAATTTTAAGAGTCTAAGATGGTTGGTAATACTGGTACGATCCTTTCCGATTCTTTGTGCGAGGGCTTCCTGAGTATATGAAAACTTGCGTATGAGCATTTCGTAAGCTTCTGCTGTATCAAGGGGGTTGAGATTTTCTCTTTGTATATTCTCAATGAGCGCTATTTCAAGGGATTCGGCGTCGGAAAGTTGTCTGATGACAACAGGGATAGTCGAAAATCCAGCCATCCGTGCTGCACGCCATCGCCTCTCACCAGCCACAATTTCGTAATCACCACTCATGTTGGAGCGAACTATTAAGGGCTGAATAACCCCCATCTCTTTAATGGAGTTGCTCAGATCTGATAAGGATTCTTGAGAAAATAGTCTTCTTGGCTGAAAAGGGTTTGCGGAGAGAGAATCAATAGGCAAAAAGACAATGCCGGAATCAGTGATCTTGGAATCCAGAGGCTTATCCAAAGGAATTAGGGCGTTAAGACCCTGCCCCAATGCCGTACGTTTTTTCCCCAAACCTATCTGCGTCTGCATTCATGATCTCCTTTGCTAAGGCAAAATAGCTCATGGCTCCACGCGACGTAATGTCATAGAGCGCTACCGGTTTGCCAAAACTAGGGGATTCCGATAGCTTGACATTCCTAGGGATTATAGTTTCGAATACTTTGCCGCGAAGATTTTGTCTTACATCCTGTTCCACCTGATGGCTGAGATTATTCCGAGGATCGAACATGGTCAACAGGAAGCCTTCAATTTTGAGCAGTTTATTAAGACTGAATTGCACTCTCTTGATTGTATTGAGTAGATTCCCCACCCCCTCAAGAGCGTAATATTCACATTGGATTGGAACTAGTACCGAATCAGAGGCTACGAGAGCATTAAGAGTCAGAAGACCCAGAGAGGGGGGACAATCTATAAATATATAATCATAAGATGATCTTATTTCTTTTATGGCCTTTGACAAAAATTTCTCTCGGCCATCAATAGTCACTAACTCCACCTCGGCACCTATTAGATCCTGGGAGGACGGGATGAGATCCAACATTTCCAGAGCACAACTCCTCACTAGATGTTTCGGACCAACCCCTCCAAGGAGTAATTCGTAAACAGAGGGTTCTCCCAGTGATAGATGGAAACCAAGGCCACTACTTGCATTTGCCTGTGGATCTAAGTCTATAAGCAGGATTGAGCGCTCAGAGAGAGCCAAACATGAGGCCAAATTTACGGCAGTGGTGGTTTTTCCGACGCCGCCTTTCTGATTACATATACAAATCACGCGTCCCATTGCTTTAGACCCACTACATATTGTATATACCAATTTGGGGTGATCCTATTATCATAAATTTGTTTGTGAACCAACGCAAAAAATTTTGAAGTCGTCGAGTAGCATGATTATTTTGCAAACCATTTGCGATTGGTAGAATAGTAGCTTAGAAATTAGCCGTGTATTTATTGATGATTACTCACTGGACAAGAGAGAGCGGGCAGCAAGACAACAAAAGTTTTCGGTGGACCAAAATATATTCACATAGTAAAATATGTTATCAGCGCAGGAGCATGAGGGGGGGGGACTGAGGGTTTAATGACGGTTTTGCATTTGGAGCGTGAAAGAACCATGGGAGACAGAACGAGAATCTCAGGAGGAAATTCATGAAAAAAAATATCTGTCATTTGTTGTTGATCTCACTGGCCTTTTTGTGTTTTTTCGGTGTGTGTGCGGCATCTGAACAGGAATTGATAGGTGATATTGTCGCTGCTCGAGCTGCCGTGAAAAGCATTCCATTACCCTCATCGAAACTGCCGGGCCTGACCGAGGAAAAGGCGTATGCACTACAAAAACAAATGGTAGGCAAGATGCTGGATAAGGGAGAAAAAATTGGCGGGTTCAAGGCGGGCCTTACCTCCAATGCCGCCCAGCAGAAATTTGGAGTTTCGTCGGCTGTACTGGGCCCCATGTTTAAGAGTGGGGAACTTGGCCCAGAGGCTGTGGTAGATCTGAAGGACTTCACCAGGCTTTTTATTGAAACAGAAGTCGGTTACATCATGGGTGAAAAGATCAGTCAGCCAGTTAACGACATTGATTCTCTCAAGAAAATGGTAAAGGCAGTTTTCCCTGCAGTGGAATTGCCCGATATTAGATTCGCGGAAATGAAAGATTTGAAAGGCGCAGATTTGATAGTCGATGCAGTTTCTTCTTCCAAGTATATCGTTGGTAAGGAATTGCCGCTGGATAAGGTGGTCGATGTGAATCAAGTACAAGTGTCGCTCACAATGGACGGTAAGCTCGTAAATGAAGGCAAGGCTGTTGATGCAATGGGCGACCAATGGAAGACATTGCTTTGGCTGGTAAATGGAGTCATAGCAAAAGGTTGGTCTATAGAACCGGGGCAAGTATTCATTACCGGTGCAATGGGCAACATGCTTCCAGGAAAACCTGGAAAATATGAGGGAGACTGGGGAGCGCTCGGAAAACTTTCATGGACTGTGAAATAATCCGAGCGTTCGCGCTGATGTGCTCTACCTCTTGAAATCTGGACATGGGCCGGGGGTAGTGGAATACAAGATCACTCTTCTGAAACTGGAAGAGTAAGGGACGAATCCTTGCCAAAAAGCTGACACAGTAAAATTCTTGAGGTTATAATCCTTTCCGTGCGAGGCAGGACCGGACATTCGGATTAAGAAGCCACCGGGGCGAAGCAATTTGTGGAGGCTATCCAAGAAAACCGGATCTGACGAAAAAGCTCTGGACACGATCAAATCGAAATAATTCTCGTTATTTGTATCAAGAAGGCGCCCGACCGGACAGTTGCGAAAGAAAACTCTTTGAAGGCCGATTTCTTTGGCAACATATTTGAGGAAAACGATTTTGCCGGGATGGTTGTCCAGAAGAGTCAGGTCAGCTTCCGTGTACACATTTTTTATTATCAGACCGGGAAAGCCGGCGCCGGTTCCAATATCAAGTATTGATAATGCCTCTCGGCGAGGAATGACTCTGAGGGTTGTCAGTGAATCAAGACAGTGGAAAACTGCTAACTCCTCTGGTTTTCTTAATGACGTGAGATTAATTTGTTTGTTCCATTGAGCGACAAGCTCCAGGTGTCGTAACATCCGCAACACCGAGTCACGGGTTAATGACAGTCCCAGTAACCGAGAGCCATGATTGATAATGTTAATCAATCTATTCTGGTCGGCAGAGTGAGTCATCAATCCAACTAAGGTACTCAGGGAGGCCGTGGTCTATTTGAAAGCAAATGATCTCCGGCACTTGGTAAGGGTGTAATTGCCGCACGCTTTTCTGCATTTCCGGTAAACGGTCGCGCCTGGTCTTAATTATCAAAAGCTTTTCCGACTCATCATGGATTTCGTTGGCCCAGTAGTAAATAGATCGGATTTCCGGAACTATGTTGACGCAGGCAGCCAGCTTTTTCTCTACGAGGAAATGCGCAATGCGCGAAGCGTTTTCCATATTGTCAATAGTAACGAGACAAAGGACGTATGAATCCATATTTACTCCATATTGTGTTTTTTTGTTGACAACCCACAATCCCTTGTATATTCTTCCCCCCGTCTGATCGGGGAGGGTAGAGTTTTACCCATCCCAAGGATAAGATGGATTTTAATCACTTCCCCTAACATAAAACAACCCCCTCACAGAAAGGCTAAGATGTTTTGAAAAAAACCACGCCAGTTTCAGTGATTTGATAACTTTTGGAGATTTCAATAAATTGGTTGGTGTCGATCGAGGAACTAACGAGGCGCCAAAGGGAGTTGGGGACATGTTCAAGGTCGGAGACGTCGTGGTGTATCCAATCCATGGAGTGGCCAGGATAACCGAGATAAAAACGGAGAGGATAGGGGACTCTGACCAGCTTTGCTATATACTTGAAACTGAAATCAGGACTGCTAATGAAAAACCGGTCATTAAGCTTCCCGTGGACAAAGTGGAGTCTAACCGAGTCAGGAAGATAGTCGATGAAGAAGAGGTCGTTAAAGTTATTGATATTCTTAAGAAACGCGGCATGAAAACCGATTCACAGACATGGAATAGAAGGCACCGTGAGTATCAAGACAAAATGAGAAGCGGCAGCATTTTTCAGGCGGCAGAAGTTTTCAGGGACTTGACTCTCCTCAAAGAAACTAAGGACCTTTCACACGGGGAACGTAGACTGTTTGACCAGGCCAAGAACCTTCTCATAAAAGAAATATCCATAGCAAAGAAATCTGATGAAAAAGAGATAGAAAAAACTATTGGTAGAATTTTCAGGCGACAAGATCCCGACACGCTCGCAGAACAAAACAAATAGCAAATCCCCTCAGATACCATCGGCCTTTTCGCTTCTGAAAGGAAGTGCTTGCTCATGCCTTCCAAGGCTCTCACGATAAGTTTGATCACCTTCAGCGTCTTCTTCTCAGCTCTCGCGGGATATTATTACGCGGATGGGGTCTATTGGGTTCTTTGGGGCGTCGGCGCCGGACTAATTGTCGCAATTACCTGTGTTGGACTGCTGAAATTGTGGCTTACCATGGACGGCTACAAGATCATTGGTGGGGCGGTAGGGATGCTTGCCGGATCCGTTCTCGGTATCATGGTGCACTCAGGAATCTCACAAAACATTGAAAAACCGGAAGTAACCGGAGCTGTTTACGGTTTAGTCATGGTGGTCTTTTGCCTGGTAGGTATGCAATTAGGATCTTCTAAGGCCAAAGAATTTAGGGCTCGAAGAGACAAGATGTCTCAATCTAGAGTAAGAGGAGCCAGTATACTGGATACATCAGTGATAATAGATGGCCGCATTGCAGATATATGTGAAACAGGATTTATTTGTGACGAACTGATCATCCCGCAATTCGTGCTCAAAGAACTTCAAATGATAGCGGATTCAGCGGAATCGACGAAGAGGACCAGAGGCCGTAGGGGTCTGGACATACTCAGTAAGATTCAGAAGCAGTCCTGTGTAACCATCAGGATAGAGGACACGGATTATCCGGCAACAAAAGAAGTTGACCAGAAACTCATCAACATGGCTAAGGATACGGGCTTTTCGATATTAACAAATGATTTCAATCTAAACAAAGTCGCAGAAGTACAATCCATTCAAGTATTGAACATTAACCAATTGGCTAATGCCCTGAAACCTATCGTCCTACCGGGCGAAACAATGAAGGTTCAAATTATTAAAGAGGGTAAGGAACCAAGTCAGGGCGTAGCTTACCTCGATGACGGGACTATGGTAGTCATAGACCAAGGCAAAAAGCTCTTGGGCAAAACAGTGGACGCCACGGTCACCAGCGTACTTCAGACAACTGCCGGACGCATGATTTTCGCTACGCTGAAGACATGATAACTGGCAGACCCTCAACCACGAGGCACGCACGCTGGATGATCAATCAATCTTGGACCCATCGGAATTGCCCCTTGTGGGCAACCCCGTCTTACTTTCCACCGCCGGATGCGAGGAAATCCTTCCATAGCTTCAAGCCAGGCTCCGGAGGAGATCCGGATTCATTCCACCACTGAACGAAATCACGGTAAACAGAGAGAAACTGGTTCCAGTTACCGGTTGCTGCAACATTCTTCTTCCAGTCGGGGTACAAATCGTCATTGGCAAGTTGAAATTCGTCCTGTCCGAATTCTGGGAAAAGCTTCTGAAATGACAGAAGGTTTTCCTCTTTACTGATTTCGGTTTGTGCAATTTGAGGCGAGGGAGTTGGAGGGGGCTGTGCTGCTGCATGGACGCTGGGAATTTCTCTGCCGCGCTCCTGGGGAAAAGCCTCATCCCTCCGAATATCCGGAGCACCTGAAACTTGGTGTTCCGGCGTACCTAATGGTCGAACCGAACCGGGCATATTCATAGGAACAGCTTGCGATAGGGAAGAAGGAGGCTCCATCATTGACATGGCCTGCGGGGGAGGCATAGTCTGGAGTTGTGCCCTAACCCAACTACCAGCTGGGTCGAATTCCTGGATTCCCCCGAATAGCTTATCAATTCTATAAGCCTTGCCAAGTCCTAGCGGACTAAGATAATGATATCTGTTTTGCCAGGCGATGACGGTGAATCCTATGGCGACTATTGCAAGAAAGATCCAGGAATGAATTGTTGTCCATCCTCCAGGCGCTATTCGATTTAGTTGTTCGAGTTCTCGCTCACTATCGTTTTGGGCGACCATTCCTCGAACCTCCCTTAGGCTTTAATCTGAGCGAGAGACCTCGCTGTCGTACTGAATATAGCACATCAAAAAAGGTTTGTAAATATCTTTATTGGCTGAATTTTTATTGGCAACACTAAATGTGGACTGACGGTTTAAGGGTTAAACGAGGGATCGTTTGGAAGAGGGCGTCCAATACATGGTCAGGTCAGAGCGTTTGAAATACACCACTATATAATGTAGTTCATATAGTTAATTCGGAGGTGGAAGTTAACAACGCTAGACCACAGAAGTTATTGTGGTTTCCCCATTTCTTAAGTTGTAAACAAAAATTGCTTGCCTGAATATGGAAACGTGGTAATAGGAAAGGACTTCTCAACATACCCTTTCATTTCGATGAAAAGCCCAGAAAGGGGCGGCTGTTTTCAGTCGTGTTCGGGCTTTTCTTTTTTTGGGAATTAGGTGAAAAAATGAATGGCGTCGGTAGAGGGAGGCTCAGACCCAACACAACTGAATCGGGAAAGTCAGTTAAGGCAGGGTTATGAAGCCCCTTCATGAATGGACATTCAGAGCCGGCGCCATTCAAGGTCAGAAAGCGCAGTTAAAAAACAAGGCCCATCTCGGCGAACCAACCGTTCAGGAATGTTTCTATCTTGCGGTCGTTCCGGTCTTCCCAAAAATTTATAAGTCGATATCCACCTTTAGCATATCCATAACGACCACAATTAAGAGGTACACTGTATTGGAGGCCGGTCTGCACATCGATTCCCGGTGCTCCGTCAAGGTACGCCACCCCGGCTCTGTTGTCACACGACAGGGAGCCGCCATTGCACATGGTACGAATGCATTTCTGAAATTCGATTCCCGACATAACCATGTTTCTGGTTCGCTGTATTGAAATGGCTGTGTTTGGGCCGCAGAGGCTGCCGTTGTCCATGCAGAGCTTCGTGTCATTCAATACCCAACTGCTGTAAACAGAGATCGCCCCACTGCACGTTCGAATAGGCTCATACATTAACCCCAGTCGCTGGTAGACATTTTGCCACTTGCTCGTAAACATGAAACCGGGGAACATTGGTGGCCTGTAGTGAGCTTCCAACTCGATGGGCATGATGGAGTAGATGATTGACCATCTAGGGCGAAATTGGTATCTGGCGGAATACTCGAAAACAGTCTTGTGACAGTCAAGTCCAAGATCATCATTGAAATCGATTACCGGATGATACGGCCAACTCACCTTCCCGCCGATACGTGCAAAAAATGCCTGGACACTCAATTCCCACTGCCCGCAATTACGATGGGGAAGAATGCACGGGGGACCCGTGTCCACCACGCACGCAGGTCCAACCTCATGTTCAGGGGTCTTACACTTGACGATTGGTTTTTGAAATGCGGACGCCAAGGGACGGGGCTGTCCAGGAAATCCCGGCGCCGAGGCCTGCTTAAACGAAAGAGGGATGTTGGCAGGTTGTTGCAAGGAGATCGCCCCACTGGTGCTGGTTCTTACCGTATTGTCTTCGATGGTAATTTTGATGAAACCACGCGGGCCCGCGCAACCAACACTACAGTGTATAGCGATAAACAGTAGGCATACTAATACAATGAAAGGGTTCTTTCTCATCTAACCCATCCTCCCAGCTCGAAGAAGCTGGGATTGCTTAAATATATTAGTGGCAGAAGTGTCAAGATAAAAAGTAATCGAATAACAATTATTTTGCTTTTTTTGCGAGAATAAGACTAGATAACACAATTAAGATTATATATAATAAACTGTTGGTTGTGTATTAGAATAAACACGATTAATTAAAACAACTAATATACGTAAATTATAGCTATGTTTAGGGCAAACCCGCCCGTAAGCCGGGCTTGGAGGATAAGCGGCTGTGTCGAGAATACTCCTTGGATCGCGCGTACGCCCCCCCGTGTCTGAGGCGGTAGCGTCGGTTCCAAATTGCATCATCCCAGATGTACGGCGGCCTGACCCCGGAGGTTTCCGGCTCTCTCTGCTGTGTTCGTGGGCGCTTTTTGCTCAGCGGGTAGCTCTGAGAGTGGGCATGCTCCTCGGCGAAATCAGGGGTATGGCAAGGGTGGAAATTTCAGATAAAACAAATGTGTGGCACGGTTACTTCTCAACACACGCCTCCTTTAGTTCAAACCAACTGATTTAACGCCATTATCACGACAGTTGATTATGTCAACAAAAAACTGCATAGCAAAACGTATGTTAGACAATAAACCTAGAAAGCAGTTGATCTATGGTTTAGGTGTTATTCGATAACAGCGCGAAATAAAAGAGCTATAGTTAAATCGAAAAAAGTGAGAGCCCCGTGTTGGCTTACGCGTCAACCAGTGGTATCTTGCCCGCGTTATGAAGCGCTACCTGAAATTCAAGGCTGGGCCGAATGTAATAGACATGATTCGTGATGAAGGGCTCAAACCCGAGCGGGTTTACGCATTCGCCGCGCCTGCCGGGGGGCCAAAATGGTTTATATCGGTTGGGTTTGATCGAGCGGTTATTAACAGCCGGTTTCTGGAGCGCGCGGGCCATAGGGTTCTACTGGCGGGGGCTTCGGCGGGCGCGTGGCGCTGCATGGCTATGGCATGCAGAGATCCTTTAGATGCTTACGAAAGGTTAAGAATAGCTTATTCGAGGAATGTCTTTTCTGCCCTTGATACCCCTGCGACTCTGGGTGAGGCTCTAAAGAAAAATGTCGAATCCTTCGTCAACAATGAGGACATTCCGTATATCCTTGAGCATCCTGTTTTCGATCTAGCGGTTCATTCTGTGAGGGGTCGAGGCATTGGCGCGTCGGAGAACGCCAAAATTCAGGGGACGGCTCTCATTTTGGGCGGCATCTTCAACGCGGTTTCTCGAACGGGCATGAACGTTTTTTTTGAGAGCGTTGTTTTCTTCTCAGGAGAACGAGCCCCGCTCTTTACTCGAGGGTCCTTTACAGGAGTTTCAGTGCGATTGAATTCCAAGAACCTCCGCTCGGTGGCAGTTGCAACTGGATCACTGCCATACATCGTTGCCGGGGTGCAAAACATCTCTGGAGCGCCCAGGGGCGTGTACAGGGATGGGGGCCTGTTAGACTACCAACTAAACCGCGATTATTGTCCGGTGGAAAATGGAGGGACGCTTTTTTTTCACTACCAGGAGAGGATTGTGCCTGGCTGGTTCGACAAGCACCTTCCCCGGCGGAAACCTCAAAAAGGCGTGGTCGCAAGGGTGATTCAGGTCTATCCCTCGGAAGATTTCGTGAGGCTCCTGCCGGGACGTCGCCTACCGGACCGATCCGACTTTAAGATGTTTGTAGAGAACCCGGCGGAACGTATTCGGAGATGGGACGAAGTAAGCAAACTGAGCGAGATTCTGGGCGAGGAATTCCTGCAGGCGGTGGAATCGAGGAGTATTAGCAGACAGATAGAGGTTCTGTAACGAGTGAGTCTGTATTACTGAGAGGAAATGTAAATGAACAGACCTTCGTGGGACGAATATTTCATAATGTTGGCTAAGCTCGTAAGTGTCAGGTCCACGTGTAATTCGAGAAAAATAGGAGCAGTGATTGTGAGGAAGAACAGAATTTTGGCAACCGGGTACAACGGGGCGGTCCACGGCGCTCCACACTGTATAGATCGAGGCCCTGATTTTTGTCTTCGCAGGTCTATCGGAGCCCACGACGCCGAGAAGTACAATTACTGCATTTCGAGCCACGCCGAAGTGAATGCAATCGATCAGGCGGCTCGGTTCGGGATTTCTCTTGATGGCGCAACACTGTACTCGACGCTCGAGCCCTGCAACTGGTGTTTCAAGCAACTCATTCAGGCGGGAATCAGGGAGATTTACTTCGAGAAGTCGTATGATTCCAAGAATAAAGAATTTGACATGTACTGGCGCAAGATCATGGAATCGAATGAAACCATAAAAGTTTTCAAACAGATTTCCATATCGGCATCTGCAATTGAGATGGTTTTTCAAATACTGCAAGGATCTTCCGAGCGCAACCTTGAAGCCACTTCTCCTGATGAAACGAGCAAATTGGACACATGTGGCATACAGGGAATGCTGGTTCAGCACTGGCCGGAGTCTTCACAGGCTCCCAGTCATGGAGCAGGTCCCCTAGCCGAGGAGTGGCAGAGACGACCATCGGTAGGGACCGGTCAGGCAGGAGATTGACAATGGAAATAATGAGTGTCGAGGAATTTTCCGTCAATAGCCTGATACAGGGCCTCAAGAAAGTTACAATGTTAAAGGCCCCTGAAATAAAAGTGTACGAAAACGCTTTTATTTCTTTGGAGAAGATTTCGCCGGCCTGTCTTGCCCCACCTCAAAACTACATACTGAGAGAAGAACTGAAGAAAGTACGACAACTTAAATGGGCTCTGGAACATCACGGGATAGACATATTCCACCTAAACGGATTTGTGAGGCTGTCATTGGAGGGCACCGACGAACCGGTTGATCTCTTACCCCCCGTTGTAGAAGAATCAATCGAAGCTGATGGTTCGATTCATTTCATTGTGAATGACGGTATGCACAGGGTATACATGGCCTTGAGGGAATGGATGATCCCGCAGGTGGTTCTGATAAGGGGAATTCCCAAGCAATTTCCCTATTACGCATTTCCAGTTCCGGGGGGGTGGAACAGCATAGAAGAAAAAGACGATTTACCGCCGGGGTACCTGAAAAAATGGCATAGATGTTCTGACTATCACTCACTATACCGTAACTTTAATTCTGCCTTCAGTAATGTGGGTGGTCCCCGAGAATTTTTCAAGAAGAGCGGTTAACCCAGTGGGGGGAAGCAATGCAAGGAAGACTCGACCGTGGCGTATACTGCCGATTTGAGTTCAAATGGTGAATCAGCCTTAGCTACACTTCTCGGTTGAAGCCGGCTTCGGCGGGAGAACCAACCTGATCGCCATTCCTGACACAAGGCAGAAGACTCCCAGATAAGAGAAAACGATGGAAAAATTTCCATTGGTGGAATCCAAAATGTATCCACTCAAGGATGGGCCTAGTGGACCCGCAACAAATCCATAGGCAGTGAATATCAAGCCGAAAATTGAGCCAAAATGCTTAATGCCGAAACAATCTACAACTAGTGGCGCCGAAACTGCGAATAGGGTTCCAAAGGCGAAACCTATGATTGCGGCGAGCGCGGCGATGCCGAAAAGGTCGGTCATCCTGGGCAACAGGAGATAGGCAAGGCCGGCTGCGAAAAAAGTTATGCTCATCGTTAAATTGCGCCCAGCAAAGTCCGACATATAACCAGAGGCCAGGCGGCTCAAGCCGTTAGCAAGATTGAATGCCGCCAGGATTATTACAGCGGATTCCAGGGGAAAATCTCGTGAAAGACCATAGGATGTGGAGAGCGTGACCATTGCAATTCCCCCTGAACCCTGAAGGGCCCACGTCAGCCAGAGTAGCCAAAAGCTTCTGGTCCGAATGCTCTGTTCAACTGTCAGAGAGTCTTCCTGGCTTATCGGAGCCGTCGCCGTCAATTGGGCTTTGGAGTTAGGGGCGCTAACTTCCGATGGAGCCTCGGTAAACTGAGCAGCGACAGTCCCGATTACCAATGCTGTCAAACCTACAGTCATTATCATTGCCAAATACCCAATATGGATGAACAGGTAGCCGAATACCGGCGCCATAACCGCGGCGGAAAAACCGAACATCAAGTTTACTACACCGGACACGAGGCCCCTGCGGTGGAGGTACCAGCGCTGAACGCAGGTCAGAGATGGAATATAAATAAGACAGGATGCCGCTCCGGTAAGGAAAGCCCAGAGGTAGACCATGAGGATATTTGTGGCAAACACTAGGATGAACATGCTTAAACCACAAATTATGGATCCTAGTGAAATCATTTTTCGTATGCCAATTCTCTCCTGCCAGCGCCCCACAAGAAACATGAATAGACCGACGGCAGCTAAAACAAAAAAGAGTATATTTCCTACCGCGCCGCGGCTCACCTGGAATGTGGATTGCCAATAAGGCGCCATGACCCCTGGAAAACCGAATATGAATGCGCCGGGCCAGAAAATCGCCACAGAACATCCAACCAGCGCTCGAATTCCTTTTTTCTGTGAAGTCATTCGTATTGACTCCTTGTCGTAATCAGTGTGGGGTTCAATAGTTGAGGGGGCATCAATTCCTCTGCTGGGAGAAACTTTACCTCGTTTGTTGCGAATTTAAAAATTATTGTGACGCGTTGGGGTCCGTTTTTTTATGTAAGACGAGCCTCTTGCAAAAATCCCTTTTCGTCATTCTGGCGAAGGCCGGAATCGTGCGCCTGTGAGCGCACTCAATCAGAGAGGTGAAAGTCCTCTCCAGGTCTGTGCTACAGCCTGTAACCGACTGTAACTGCGTCGCTGCGAGGCGGGGTAAAGAGCAACAGGATGTGAACGACCAGTCCGTAGCGACTGTAAACGCATCTCGAAACTTCCAGTCCGAATCAACCACTTTGTGCGCATTCTAACATTTTCTTGACCCAATTGATCTAGGTCGGTATCCTAGTTTATCAAGCTCTTAAGTTTGTGAGAGTGGTGGCATGTTCGTAGCCCAGGAGGCAGCAATCATGGGAAAGGTTTTCTGGTTGGCGGTTTGCGTGGCTACTATTATTTTCAGCGGGTCATTTCAAGGACTCGCAGACGAGGAAACAAAGGTTTCGCCGGAGGACTTGAAGAAACAAGCCGAAAGCACCTTTGACACCGCAAAAAAGTTTGCCGAACAGCAAAAGGCTGAGTATCAGAAAAAGATCGAGTCTGAACTCGCGGACTTTGCCGAGAGAATAGGCCAGCTTAAAGAACGCGCTGAAAGTGCTACAGGGGAAACTTTGGCACAGTTAAGGGCCAAAATGGGGGACCTGCGCGAGCGCCAAAGAGCGGCTGAAGGTCGGCTGGGGCAACTGAAGTCATCCACTGAGCAGGCCTGGAACGAAATGAAAGACGGTTTGGATCGGGCTGTAGGTGATTTGAGAAAGGCGTATGAAAGCGCTGCCGGCTTCTTTAAGTAGGTCACTTTATTGAAACATTAGGGGGAATGTTCCACGTGGAACATTCCCCCATTTTGTCTTAATAATTATAAACACTTTGTCCTGACATCATTATTCTTTGGCCCCTTCACCTCCACCCTTGACTGGTCCAGGCGGGCTTTTTTCAACAGGACCCGGTGTTGATGCCTCCGCGGGTTTTCGGCTTTCATCACTTTGCGTCGAATCGGTCTGGATCGGCTGAGCCGGAGTTGACGAATCAACTCCAGTGCGTTCCGAAACAATGGACCGTTCACGCCCGGTAAAACCCTTGTCTGCAAAATACGTGAGAATAATTGATGTGACCATGAACACCACGGCCGCAGCAATAGTGATCTTACTGAGGAAAGTCGTTGCTCCGCCACTGCCGAATACGGTCTGGCTTGAACCACCCCCGAAAGCAGCACCAATATCTGCACCTTTGCCGGTCTGCAAGAGAATGATCAAAATCAGAACTACACACACTATAATATGAATTACTAGTACCAACGTCGTAAGCATAACTACCAACTCCTTCTGTGATTCACGAACCGTAGTCAAGTATTCCCAAGAAATCCAAAGGCTTTAAAGACGCTCCGCCCACAAGGCCGCCATCGATGTCTTCACATTGCATAAGGCTCGCAGCGTTGTCGGGTTTTACACTGCCCCCATACAGAATCCTCACATAATCCGCCGTTGCCTTACCCCGCAACGCTCGCAGCTCGCCTCTGAGAAACCCATGAACTTCCTGAGCCTGCTCTGGGGTCGCTGTTTTACCGGTACCTATAGCCCACACTGGTTCGTAGGCTATTACAAACCTGGCAGCATCCAAAATTTCTATGTCTCCAAGTCCTGTGGCCAATTGACGCCTTACCACCTGGAAAGTAATACCGGCTTCCCATTCTTCGAGTGTCTCCCCCAAGCAGAAGACAGGAATCAGATCATTGCGAAGAGCAGCGGCTAACTTCAGATTAACGGTTGCGTCAGTCTCCCCGAAAAACTGTTTCCGTTCCGAATGCCCAACGATGACGAACGTGCAACCAGCGTCCTTCAGCATCGATCCCGAGACTTCTCCGGTGAACGCACCGTATTCCTCCCAATGAAGATTTTGCCCCGCTACAGCAATTGGACTCCCTTCCGCCGCCGCCGCCGCCGCTGTCAAAGACGTGAAGGGCGGCGCCACCACAACTTCGCAGGAGAGCACTTTATCGCGCAGACTGCCTGCCAACATTTTTACAAGCTCACGCGCCTCATTGGCCGTCTTATACATTTTCCAATTCCCGGCAATAATCGGCTTTCGTCCTGCCATGTTATACCCCTTAGAGGCTCATGTATTCGCGTAATCCACCTATAGACAGAAACCCGCAAATCACACAGGTCTCCACACGGTTCAAGAGGCCAAGGTCATCGCCTCACCTTTCTCACCGCTTAAATCTCGGAAACATGCTATCAAACCTCCAGGGCTGCCACGCCAGGAAGAACCCTGCCTTCCATAAATTCCATGAAAGCTCCGCCGCCCGTGGAAATGTAAGAAATCTTCTCCATCACTCCAGCCTGCCGAACTGCCCTTAAGGTGTCGCCTCCGCCAACTATGGAAAAACCTTCCGAAGCGGCGATGGCATCAGCAATACCCATCGTGCCTGCCTTAAAAGGTTCCAGCTCAAATACGCCCATCGGCCCGTTCCAAACTATCGTACCAGCGTGAAGTATTTCCTTGTTAAACGAGGCGATTGTCTTGGGACCTATGTCAAGGGCCATCCAGCCTTCCGGCACATCAGCAACGTCCACGATTCTTGTCTCTGCCGATTCGTCCATGCCTGAAGCTACCACCACGTCGGAGGGCAACAAGAAATGGCACCCTTTCTCCTTGGCGGACTGCACAATATCCTTTGCGGTTCCCAGCATATTTTCTTCGATTCTTGAACAACCCATGCGAAGACCCTCGGCTCCCAGGAATGTGTTTGCCATGCCTCCACCAATAAGAACCGAATCCATATTCTGAACGATATTCTCGAGTATAGCCAACTTATCCGAGACTTTGGCCCCTCCAAAAACTGCCACTACCGGGCGCTTGGGGTTGGAAAAAGCCCGGTTGAGATTGTCCAGCTCTTCCTTCATAAGTAAACCGGCTGCCTTCACGGGTAGCAGGCGAGGCACCCCGACGGTAGACGCGTGAGCCCGGTGGGCCGTACCAAAGGCGTCGTTCACATACGCTTCGGCTGGACTCGCCAACTCAGCCGAGAACTCCGGATCATTCTTGGTCTCTCCATCGTAGAATCGGAGGTTTTCCAAAAGAAGCACCCCTCCCACGGGGAGACTATTCACCGCAACTCTTACCGTCTCGCCCACACAATCACCGACAAAAACGACTGGTTGCCCGAGCAGTTCTCCAAGGCGCGCCGCTACGGGGCGAAGGCTCAACTCCGGCCTCTTCTCACCCTTTGGCCGTCCCAAGTGCGATGCCAGGATGATTTTTGCCGTTTGCCCGATAGCGTGCTGAATTGTCGGAACGGCCCGCCTGATCCTGGTATCCTCCTTAATTACTCCGTTTTCGTCAAGCGGAACATTAAAATCGCACCTGACAAAGACCGCCTTTCCCTTGATATCGATTTCTGTAATGCTCTTTATGGCCATTGAATCCCTCCCGGAATCTCGGGTCAATCCACTGACGAATTCGCATTGATTCTCTGGACACACTGCGAAACTTTCTGGCCCACGAATCTTTTTTGGGCCTGATCCCGCTCAATCAGACAAGCTTTTCACCGACAAAAGCAGCCAAATCCACCATACGGGCTGAATAGCCTGATTCGTTATCGTACCACGACAGCACCTTCACCATATTATCACCGATGGAGAAGGTCGAAAGAGAATCAAAGATGGAAGAATACGGGCTGTTGACAAAATCGATACTTACCAGCGGTTCATCAATAAACGCCAGTATCCCTTTCATCCTTCCTTCAGAGGCCTTCTTCATGGCGGAGTTTACTTCTTGAACCGTGGCGGCTGTTTTCAGAGTTGCCACCAAATCTACCAGGGATACATTAGGAGTGGGCACACGTATTGCCAAGCCGTCGAGTTTTCCTGCCAGTTCGGGTATTACAAGCCCTACGGCCGATGCAGCGCCTGTCGTGGTGGGTATCATATTCATGGCTGCGGCCCTGGCACGTCGAAAATCATTGTGGACGGTATCCAGTAAGCTCTGATCCATCGTGTACGAATGTATGGTGGTCATAAGTCCTTTATCGATCCCAAACTCGTCAAACAATACTTTAGCCACCGGCGCTAAACAATTGGTTGTGCAGGATGCATTGGATACCACATGATGATTCAGCGGGTCATAGGTATCCTCGTTCACACCCATTACAAACGTGCCATCGACCTTCTTGCCCGGTGCAGATATGACAACCTTCCCAGCCCCGGCCTGAAGATGTCTCCCAGCCTTTTCCCTGTCCCTGAAGAGACCTGTGCATTCCAACACGACATCAACCTTCAATTCGGCCCAGGGCAGATTCAGTAAATCATCGGTAATCCTGAGGGCGCGTATCTCGTTGCCGTTGACCGTTATGGAATCTGCGCCGTAATTAACCTCACCCGAATAAAGCCCATGAACAGAATCGTGCTTGAACAGAAAAGCCATCAACTTTGGTTCCATTCTGTCGTTGATAGCAACCACGTCCACTTTGGGATTCGAAAGAGCGCTCCTCATAACCGTGCGGCCGATACGCCCAAATCCATTAATAGCTATCTTGATTGCCATAATAAGCCTCCTCAATGACAAAAAAAACAGTAGGATTCTAATTGATTTACTGTCCCTAGTCAACGGACAATGATTTCTCTTCTTGTATTTCCAAAGGATTTCGAGTATAAAATAAACGATTTTCTAGCCCACGGAGACACGGGGTCTGTATTGCCGAAATCCGGGAAACCGGCCTCCGAGATGAGTGCGCGCCACCAGGCGGACAATGCACCGTTTGTAGAGATTTGGAAATGACCAGGTCGGCATGCGTAGCCTTAATCGCATTAACGCTTGGGTTTTTTGGAACTTCTTCTTCCCTGTCCTATGCTGCAGAGGCCTCCAATTCGACGGGCCGCTGGAAAATAACCAGTGTCAAGATTTGCCGAAGTCAAGGCAGCGCTGTGATACCTTCCATTGAGGCCATTGGGAGCTATCCTGTCTATTCCTTCTTTATTCCCCGACCGGTGTGGACAGTCAACGGTAACGTCGTAGAGGCGAAACCCATGTACTCTCAAGGCAGGCTCGTATCCTTTGAACTCCTCAATGCTGCACCGTATCTCGATCATGGCAAGAAAAACACGGTAAAATTTGCCCTGCCGGACCATAACGGGTCCCGAGTTTTCCTTTATGATCACTCTAAGGTACCAGACGGCGAATGTTTCGAATTCTTTTGATACTGCTTTTCCCCCAAGTAATCTACCAGCTTTCGTCAACAATCGGCGCTTTTGTCATGGCGGACATTTTGCGCAGATCGACTTAAAAAGAGTTGTGCTCAGATATCTGTCACCACGGTCCGGAAGTATACAAACCACTGTGCCTGACGTCATATCCTTGGATGCCTGTATAGCCCCGTAAACTGCTGCGCCGGAACTCATACCCACAAAGATACCCTGGGTAAGAGCCAGCCAACGACAAGTATCGTATGCCTGATCGTCATTCACACGCACGATCGTGTCGACCCGCCTGGGATCATAGATGCTTGGGATTATGGCCTCATTCATGTTCTTCAGCCCCTGTATGGCGTGCCCTTCAACCGGTTCTACCCCAACGACCTTGACCGCCGGATTGTGTTCTTTGAGACGCTTTGAAACTCCCATCAGGGTTCCGGTCGTACCCATGCCCGCGACGAAAACGTCTATCTCTCCACCCGTCTGCTCGATGATTTCAACACCCGTGCCCATATAGTGGGCATCCATGTTGTTGAGGTTTTCGAACTGATTTGGCATGAAATACCTGTCGGGGAAGGATTCGAATATCTGGTGTGCCCTTCTGATGGCCCCATCCGTTGCTTCACAACCGGGCGTGATTTCCAGTTCTGCGCCGAAAGCTCTGAGCGTGTTGCGCCGCTCGAGACTTACGCACTCCGGAAGGGTCAGCAAACAGCTATAACCCTTACATGCAGCCACCATTGACAGACCAATACCCGTGTTACCGGATGTAGGCTCAAGTATGATTTTGTCACTGGTGAGCAAACCTGTGTCTTCCGCTCGTTGAATCATATAGTAAGCTATTCGGTCTTTGACAGACCCACCTGGGTTGTTGCCCTCAAGTTTTCCCAGTATTCGAACCCCGTTAGACCCACCAGGGTAAATGATTCTCACCAGAGGGGTGTTTCCGATAAGATCGAGTATTCCCATTGGACAGCCTCTCCTAATTCCTGCGAAACTGATTCCACGGCTCATTGAAGCTTACAGTAAGTCCTAGAGCATCAACAGGATATTTGCCCGAATTGGAAGACCTACGAGCTATTCAATCAACCGAATCGATCCTTTTCAACTTCAAATTTTAAATTATATCATTTCAAATTCAATGGGGCAAAATAATACTACTGAAACACCCGGCGAGATGAATTTCTATACTTGGGATACACGATCACGCATAGCCTGAAACCCGATCCGACGGCCCACACTTGTTAAGAGGTAGCATCGAATGCATGGTGTTTGCCCTACCCGAACACGATTCTGCAACAGCGCTTGAGTTGTAGAGAGAAGGCTATATGTGTCCTGATTTCCCTCGGCCTGTAGGCTGGGGGAAATTCAATGATTATAGCGACTACGCATCTACCGGATTAGGAGCCTTCCTACGCGACCTGCTAAACTGAAGTTATCCGCGTCTTTCCGTGTTTTAGTGAATGATTGTGGGGGCATGGGTGTTATTTTCGGCAATAGTGTAGCCACTAATATTGTCGTTTTTCCCTTGACATGGCCTTTGTGCTGTGAG
>Ga0247842_10000478_pt1 | contig 82871 bp, 38 predicted proteins | sample LaCruzMarch2015__3_FD_192411 | JGI IMG/M metagenome (GOLD analysis project Ga0247842, IMG submission 192411) | Freshwater microbial communities from meromictic Lake La Cruz, Castile-La Mancha, Spain - LaCruzMarch2015_19m | ecosystem: Environmental > Aquatic > Freshwater > Lake | place: Spain... | reverse complement strand
ACTCGTAGAAAGTGCAATCAAATCTTTTGGAAAGTACCGTCTGGCGCCTCCTGCGGTACGGGAACTCTTGATGACCCCTGCCTTTTCCCATCGTAGGAGCGTGTTTTTTGATACATTGAGGAATTTTGAAGCCTTTTCTAATGCTAGGGGATAGAGGGGAGGTTTGATATTTTTTGAGACAGTTGTTGGGTTTTCACTTTTTGGTTTTGATAGAGAAATATATGTTTTGATAGCATTTAATCCTGCTTCCGGTATGTGGTGGGTCCCATGATCATCAAGGCTAAATTGGAGTTTTCCGCTTTTGATCCACGTACGAATCGTGCTTTTTGATACGCCTAGTTTTTTTGCTGATTGGCCGATAGTGTATGAAATTGGTGTCTCCATATATACTAATTAGTATGATACGTTAATTAAATCCCCGCATTTCGTAATAAATCCAAGAGGAAAGCGGGAATTGTGTTTGTGATTTAGGTGGGTTTCGGAAGCAAAATATATACTCATAGTTATATTAAATCGAAAGAAATGCGGGGTGTCAAATAGCCTCAGAAGGAAAAATGGCGTTGAGGCTAAATTATAGGCTTCTGCGGTAAATAAATGCGGTATTTATTGAGCATTTTAAATTATAGGATATATATATTTTCTACATTTTACGTTTTTGATTTAGATTGTTGAAACAACATAATTCAAGCAGATTGATAGTGATTTTTTTCAGAGTTTTTCTTTTTTGAAGGAAAAGGGGAGTATTGATGGTAGTTATCCTATAATTTTGCGCGTTTTTCCCCCGTCCGACGTCCTCGCCCCGCGCACCTCAAGGTTTTTTTGTTAGTCTTCTGACCACACAATCATCTTTTATATGTTAAATAGAGATATTTGAAGCATGTTGCGGGTCTGAGGGCGCTCGACGGTGGTCCCCCTACGTGCAAAAACTTTACTTTTTGAATACCCTGCCCACGCCACCCGTTCTATTTCTAAGGAAATATTTTGTTTGCTCCCTCCGCACTCATTTTATTATTTTTAGCTTCGTAAGGCCAGGCCTTGCGAAGCTAGATTTATTTCTTACCCTTCAATTTGCTTCTCCATCGGGTTTCTGGTACTCTTTTCTGTACCATGAAGAAAGAATGGCAGGAATTTTTATATGATGTACAGAGTTGGTGGCGAGGGTGGTATCTGTATATAGAACGGCATTTAGTTCGATTTGGTACCCGTTTTGAGATTCAGAAAGATATTGTCGTTGATTTTCTTTTGGCCCGACGCGGAACGTACCAATGGCCGTTTCTTCATGTGTCCCTTATCATTCTTCTTATTGCGGGTGTACTGTCAGCTCCTATAGTAGCGAGTGCGTATCCGGGGAGTGCTAGTGACCTGACCGGCGAGACGCCACCATCAGCAGTTCTTTCAACATTGGATTTAGCGCAAACTGTCCAAACACAAATTTCTGAAAAGCCCAGGGATAAAGTAGAGCTCTATATAGTAAAGGAAGGGGACACAGTATCCAGTATCGCAGAGAGTAAAGGGGTTTCATCTGATACAGTAAAGTGGGCTAATGATATAAAAAAAGATACTCTTGCAATTGGTCAGGAGCTTAAAATCCCACCGGTAACAGGTATGGTGCATAAAGTGCGTGAAGGAGATACGGTCTATACGATTGCGAAAAAATATCGGACAGAGGCGCAAAATATCGTTAACTTTCCGTTCAATGACTTTGCCGATCAAGATACATTTGCTCTCAACATTGGTCAGGATTTGATCATTCCTGATGGTATACAGCCTGAAGCTCCAGCTATCGTGATCCCACGAGGACCGGTATTTGCGCTTGGTCAAGGTACTGGGCGGTTGTTGTGGCCCACAAGCGGTGGTGTCACACAATATCCATCATGGTATCACATGGGACTTGATATTGCGGATAATTCTGCTCCGGGGATAGCCACAGCAGATAGCGGGACAGTTATCCTTGTTGAATACCTTCGGTATGGATATGGATTTCATGTCATCGTAGATCATGGAAATGGATTGTCGACGCTCTATGGGCATATGCAGGCAATTTATGTCAAACCCGGGGATAGAGTTGCACGAGGTCAAATCATAGGGAAAATGGGATCAACCGGCCGATCGACAGGCACCCATCTTCATTTTGAAGTCCGTAGTGGTGGTATTGCAGTGAATCCGCTTCCATATATCAAGTAGCCCCAAAAATTCTTTGGTATTTGGCTCCAGAAACGTCTTGGCACTCAGTGCATTAAAGTGCTAATACCCTATTTTGGCATTGTCGTGGTGTGATTGCTACATATTTACCGGATATTTATTGTATATGACGATATTCTTGCAGTATTTCCGTAAGATTGCTTGAGACTAATTTGGAGCGATAGGACGTTCCTTCGGGAAATATTATGGTGGACCTGACCGGAGTCGAACCGGTGATCTCCGCAATGCGAATGCGGCGCATTACCAACTGTGCTACAGGCCCAAATTTCGATAGTGCCCTCCTATTCTTACTTCTCGCCTTACCTACTATTCGTAGCGCGGCTCGAAGAGCGAATTTAGGAGGGCATTGTCATTTCTAAACTCTCCCTCGACTTCGCTCGGGATCGTAAAGAAATGTCAATGTGGACCCGAGGGGAATCGAACCCCTTTCCTCTCCATGCCATGGAGATATACTACCGGTATACGACGGGCCCTGTATAGGAAGTATTATAACAAATCTACGTTGATAGGCGAGGGGTGGATTGAAAGGAAAATATGTTAGATGATATCCAATAAGCTAAGCTCTTCCTAAGCTTCTAAACATCCATTCTTCTAAACTTCTTTTACTCCGCTTCAATAGAAACGCCGGCTACCTGTGGATTTGCCATATTCATTTCCTGGTTGATGTAGGTGCCAATGATGGCTCCTACTCCCAGCATGAGAGCAAACATGACCACAAACATCCAGCTTTTCAAAAGAACGAGAACGTTCTTTTTTTCGGCTGGTGCCGCACTGATCCGTCGAGAAGCGCGCGTGACTTTTGATCTGCGCACAGCTTTTTTCTTCATATACATTCAGCGTCGCATATTTTTATCACTCTTGTCAAGAGTGCGATTTTGAAGAAATTAATCACGGATGTAACCAGTGAAGAAATTCATTGGTGGTCATGCCGATAGGGCGGAGGATTCCTTTTTTGAGAGTCCCTTCTTTGAGCGTTTTATGATTTGGAAGAATAATGGTGTCTACACGGCCGTCTGATCGGATTCTTCTGAATTTCAAATGGCTTCCTTTTTGAGAAATAAAGAGAAAGCCAGCGCGTTTAAATGCACGTTGCGCATCAAGACAGGAAAGATCGGACAGTTTACCCATACACAAAGGGAACGGAAATGGGAACGAAAAATTGTTCTTTTTGTGATCGTGCTTCTCTGACCACATCACGGGGAGCATCTTCTAGGTATAACTGTATGGCTTCTTCGATGTTTGATTTCGCTTCGTCCAGCGTATTTCCTTGAGAGGTACATCCCGGTAATTCAGGGATCCATACGGCATATCCACCTGTTGGTTCTTTTTGAAAAACCGCCTGATAATTGAGAACTGTTTTGTGCTTCATAATGCTTCTAAGTATTGCGTAAAACACCGTAGCTGTCAATAGTTACACGGTTATCCGATCAAATCCTGTGCTTGACAATGAGTACACAATGCCCGCATTATTATAATAGTTATTTTATATATAGAAACCGGTGCATCTGCCGTAGTTTGGGAAATACGCCGGGTTTCTGATGAATGCCTCATTTTTTCAATAGCCCGTGGGAAATAGGAGAAGCCAAGAAAAAATATGCGCAGAGCGCCAGCTCAAAATTCCTCTCAGATGATGCAGAAGTTGATAGTGTGAGCTACTCAGACCCGTGGATAATTGAACCCCCGACTCCAAAGCGGCTTTCTCTCCGGAGGATTCTTCCGATATTTCTTTTGGTTGCTATGGGTTTGAGTACCGCTACCGTTGTGGTCGTCATGCAGCGCAATCAGTCGGAGGAATTGAGAAGTCAGGCAGCGTATCCAATCCAGAAAGAAATTACGCCAGAAGGATGTTTCCTGGCCGGCACCATGATACGGACGTTTGACGGGGAGAAGGCGATAGAAAATATCCAGGTGGGAGATCTGATTGTCTCATTTGATCCAAAAACAGGAATATTGGCAAATAAGCATGTCACAAAAATTTTCCCTCGTCACAATGATGAATATTATATTTTTACTCTTTCTAACGGGCGGACGCTTCGGGTAACTCCGGAACATCCTTTTTACATCAATCCTTCGTATCAGTCTTCATTTAAAGGAGAAAGTTTACCGGGGATTTATCATACACAACCTGATGGTTTTGAAGAGGCTCGACATCTACAGGCAGGAGATTTCGTGCGTACCATCCATAATGATACTGTACATGGTTTTATCCGTATCCTCTCTATAGAAAAAAAACAGGAAGTTGTGCCTGTATATAATTTCCTCATTGAAGATTTTCATACCTATGTAGCCGAGGGAATTGCGGTGCATAATGCAGGAAACACTCCAAAATTAGGGGTCAATGATGATGCTAAAAAGCAGATTCAACAAATGGCAGCAGACCTAGCAGCGGAAAAAGCAGCGAAAGAACAAGCAACAAAAATAGAACAGGAAAAAGCAAAACCGCAGTACTCATTGCCAGTGGCGCAGCAAAAAACGAACGCGGATAAAGCAGTAGCAGCAAAAACACCATCGAATGCCACTTCTGATCAATCAAAAACGAAACAGAGTGGTGTTTCTGCGTGTGGAGCAGGTGGATGTAAAACAGATAAGGTAGATATAGGTCCTGCCGGCCAGTTGTATGTGATGGGAAATGATGGTTTGTATCATAATGTGTCAGGCTTTGGAACAGCTGCATTGCAAAATGCAGGACTTGATACCTCTAGAGTACAACAAGTATGGGGGAATACCTATGGTAAAACCGGAGGAGACTTAAATACTGCAAATGCACAAGCGAATCAGCGGATAGATACCCTAGCTGGAAATGAGCGGACAGCATATAACCAAAATTTGAATGCCCAACAGACACGGTTACAGCAACTTCAAGCAATTACTACTCCTACGGATTTTGAGAAATCACAAATAAAACAATTAGCAACAGAAGTTCAGGTGCTTCAAGACGTAGCTGCCTCAAAATTCGGCATATCTACAGAACAAAGCATAACACAAACAAGCGGAGCACAGCTTGTAGCAACTGCAAAGGAAAAATTTAAAGAGAATGCGTATGGATTGTCTCAAAGCGGCATAACACAAGACCAATATGTATATAGAGACTTATCAGAATCAGAAATAGGAAAAGACTATACATCTGCAAATGATAGGTATATTGCTGCAGTAGCAGATTTAGGATTGACCGGGTCACTACTCAATGCTGCGACTAAAGAATATACAGCCGCAGCAACGGCTTATTCCAATCTTCTTCAAGGTGCAGGGTACAGCACATCCGTAGAGACGCTTCGTGCAGATACCTATAAACAGGTGGCCGTCGAAGTAGCTCAAAAGAAATTTGATGCTGCGGCACGAGCGTATGATGAGCAGGTAGCAAAAACAAATCCTCAGACAACAAATATTTTTGGTATACCTATTAATATTCCTAGCGGCATGTCTCTTTTTGGTATTCCTATTGGTATATCTAGCCGTATGTCGCTTTCTCCTGATATGACACCAAATACTGTTGTGTTGGATAATAATCCTGAATTAAAGTCGGCATATACCGCGAAGGAAAACGCATTGAAGACCTATGCCGATGCGCGGCAAAAAATTGACTCTACCGTGACGACAACTACTGTGCGTACAGAATATAGCACACTACGCACTGACAGAGCGGTAGCAGAATCTCAAACAAAAGCATATCAAGCGCTGAAAGATATCACGACCACGTCAAAAACTGCTCTTGAAACTGCGCTGACAAAAGCAGCAACGGCACAGTTGAAAGCGCTCGGATATGATCCGGCAAAAATTGCTGCAGCGGATTTAGCGAATGTAAAAAATACTATAAAGGATCAGTATGAGAAGCAGCAAATTGCAGAAAAAGCTCAGCTTGCACAACAGCAAAAAGTTATGGATGCCGCAAAAACGGCAGAAGCGGCAAGCGTTCAAATGGCGAGTAGCTATCCTGAATTCCAGAAGGCTGCATTAACACAATGTGGGAGTAGTGGCTGTACACCTAGTGCGAATAAAATTTTAGAAAAATATAATAATGCTGCGAAAGAACGTACTACTGCTCTTAAGATATTAAACCCGAAGATTACTGCTCAAGAAGTGAAAGACCAATTCATGGCGCAGATACAGGCGCAGGCACTACAGCAAACATATTTCACTGCGGCACTAGCGGCAGAAAATCAGAGAAAAAGTTCCTATACAGATGCGAGAGAGACCATCTCGTCTTTGCAAAAGGCAGATGCGGCGCTTACGAAAGCTGCCGATGCAATACAAACTAGCGGTAACACAAAAAATCTAGAGGCAATCAAAAGTGATCTTAAGAATCAATTTACCTCTTGGTATCAAGCGGAGCAGAAGAAACAGGCGGATTTCAATACCGCCAAAGAGTTTGTCAGCTCAACAAATCCTACCATTGTTGATAGAGGAATGGAAATAATGAATAAATATCCTGATTTGAAAGCAGAATATCAAAAAAATAATCAGATAGAGGTGCTGGCCCAGCAATACATCGATACTGCACAAAAAATAAATAGCGTAACAAATATTTATATTAGTAAAGAGCCACTGGTTGCCTTGGAGAAGCAATTGACATTACTTGATCCGACAGGAAAATCGCTTGCCGATGCAAAAATATTGATAGAAAAGCCCTGGGATGCCCAAAAGTTGACAAATGAATATTACTCCACACGTGATGCGCTCCTGAATTGTACTAATGGAGGAAATTGTCAGAGCGCGGCAGCGAATTTTTTTAGCGTTACCGATCATCCACTCATGCAAAAAACTGATCCAATAACCGGTGTGTCATACCAAGCCTCTTTAATGAGTAATTATGATGCATCTTTACAGCTCAAACAGGCATTACAAAGCATCAATGCAAAGGACGTGGCGAACCGAGCACTTTCGATGCAGCAGGGTCCTTCTTTGCAGTCTGAATTAACAGCGTTGTCCCAAAATAATTCGAAGTTTGCCAATCTTTCTTTGGGAGATGTGAGGACTCTCATGGATAATCCGCAAAAAGCAGGAGAGATTCTTGCCTCAGGATATACAAAAGATTATAAAAATCTTGCTGCAACTATTCGTATGTCTCCGACGCTGGAAAATGGTCAAAAAGGTGAATTGAAATTAGGCATTACGGATGGATTTTATACAGACCTTCTTGCCGGCCTGAAATCAGGAAAATACAGTGCGGTGGATTATGAACAAAAAATGCAGATGGCAAGTCAAGGGACGCAAGAGTATTACATGTGGAATAACGCGTGGTTATTTGAAGGTAATATGGAGGCAGGAACGCAGACCATGGTAAAAGTTGCAACAGAGTTCCGTGATGATCTTTCAAAAAGTAATAATGCAGTGTTTCAGGCTATTGCTGGTAATGACGCTGCTGTTGGAGCGACATTGGTGGGTGCAAGTGTATTGCGGTTATCTTCAGCAGTTCAAAATTTGGGTCGGAATGCAGTTGCGGGTATTGCTGAAGGATTGTTTGGTAAATCAGCAGGAAATTTCGTTGATGGTGTATTAACAAATGTTCAAAAGAATAGTGATATCGGGAGAATTATCGCTGGATACACTAATTCAACAGTAGCGTATGACCGAACTGTGACACAAGTGGAGCAATATGGTAACGGACTTGTCGCCGCTGCATCCGCTCCAGTTGCCGTTGGATCACTCATCGCTCTTCCGTTTGGAGGTGTGGCTGTCTATGGAAGTGCTCTTACCGGTACGGCAGCTCTCAATATCGCAGGTACGACCTTTGGGGCAGTGATGACTGCTCAAAGTGCAGCAGATACTGTTATCGCCTGCGGGTCAGGAAACAGTACTGGTTGTCGATATGGATCCGGAAATACAGCATTTATGGCGGCTTCCACAATGCTCGGTATTGTAAGTGGAGCACTACAAGTGGGGCAGGTAACAGCTGAACAAGGAATCGCCCGTTTAGCATTTAGCGATTTGAGAAATCTTCCGGCTCTCGGACAAAAAATTTCGGCAAGCGCTGATGCGTTGGTAGGTGCTCCTGCTGCGGCAAAAATTGGTTTTGCAAACAGACTTGTCGCTGCCTCCGGAGTACCGATTTTTGGGTCACAATCAGTTGAAAGTTTTAGGCAAGGAGATATAACCAATGGGTTTCTCCAGGCAGGGATGGTACTGGCTTCCGGTATGCGTGCGATTCTTCCTACAAGTCTCATTTCTTCAAAAATAAATCCTGCAGAAATAGTGGATTTGATCGGAGATGGCGGGCAGGCGGTCGTTGCGTGTGCGTCTGGTACCGGTTGTGCGCAGTCCGTGACAATGACACTTCTTGATTTCGGACAACTGAAAGCAGGGGGAATAGAAACGACTGCCGGAAAAAAAACAGTAACTGTAGCGGAGGACTTTGCAGTAAAGCAACGGGCATCCTATCCCGATATGTTCGAGCCTTCTCTTGAAGTGCAGGCAGCTAGATTGGATGCGCTGAAAACCAGTATGCGCAATTTGGCTGTGGCGCAGGCACAAATTGATGGATTGATGAAGCTTACTCCTGTAAATGTGGAAAGCGTAGCAGGGAAAGGACTTCTTGCTGCAAAGACGACGATGACTGATGCTCAAGGAAAATTATTTGATACGATGAAACAAAATAATCCTATCGATCTTTTGAAAGCCGCACAATCATACGATAATGCGGCAACGATATTTGTGGAAGCCAGTAAATCTCTTGCTCGGGAAAATGTAGCGTTGGGGAAAGCTCCAAGCGTCTTTTTGGGTGGGATATTGGGAAAAAGTCAGCAAGCAACTGATTTTGAAACAGCACAAGATCAATTGAAAACAACGATAGGAAAGGGAAACAGCGCCAGCGACATAGAGTATCTCATTGCCCGTGAAGGGGTAATTGATGCCAGAAATGCACTGGTGCCGGATAGCCAGAAAATTCCAGTATCAAATCTGTATGAGAAGGTGAAAGCAATTGCTAATAAGTCTCAATCCCCACATTTTTCGCGTCGCGTAACGATCGCGGAAAATTTAGGCAAAGTGAGCTCAATAGAAGGACCTGTTCGATCATACGATACAGCGCTCGTTCCAAAAATTGCTGACGATCCGATTTTGAAGGAAGCAGTCAGTAGCGATGATTTGGCCCGTAGAATTGTGGATGAAAGCAATAAGTTTAATGGCGGCCGCGTTGGAGAGCAGGGGATAGATTATCCCACTGCGCGTGCTATTGCCGAGGAGGCATGGACGGCTATGCATCCAGATGATTTAGGGGGTATAGCAAAACAGACGATTACCTCTGTGGAAGGGGCAGCGAAAGCATTTGATCTGGCGTTAAAAAATGAAGTTAAGACCGCACAAAACGGAGATCCTTCAAATATTGAGTCAATAAAAAGTTTATTCGACACGACCGGCAAGATAAAAGATGCAGGTATGAGGGATCGGCTCGTCACTGCGGTAGCAGGGGGATTATCAGGGGTTCCCGATGGATATAAGACAACGATGGCAGATCTTTACGTTGATGGATTTTCCCGGCAGATATCTACAGATGAGCGGATCGGGAAACTTGTAAGTGATATCCAAAATAATGCAAAAATTACAGAATCGTTATATAGTGTTCCTGATACTATTCGATATATTGCGGATGGGTTTGGTCGGTTTACTGGAGAAACTGGAGGAGTGGAAACGTCGCTTGCCCGGGTACAGGATCAGCGGGGAGCTGCTGAGGCAAATCTTGCTCAGGCAGAAGGAGAACGACAAAGCCTTAAAGGGCAAATCGCGGCACAAAAAGCGCTTATAAAAAATGCAACACCAGCCGAATCTGTCTCACTTTCCCAGCAGTTGTCCCGTCTTCGAAGCCAGTTGTCTTCTGTCCAGACGGGGATTACAAGATTTACAGATACCATAAATATTTCAAGAAGTAGGGAAACAGGATTGCAGGGACAAGTCGATGCTGCTCAGCAAGCCCGTGATGCGTACCGGAAAACGATAGCAGGAAGGATAGAAACCACCCGGGAATCTATCGGCGTCACCGTATCGAAACTTGGAAGAAGCATATTTGGAACTGTCGGCAAGCCGACAGCAGTGGGAGCCTTTGCGCAAAACTTCGGTGTATCTCTGCCTGAAGTGCCGCACCGGTTTGAAAATCTTGTACGGGCAAATGAAACTGAGAATTTTGGCGCGCAAAGTGACGCAGTAGAAAAAATAGAAACAACTACGGACGGAAAAACAATCGTTACATACCGATTGAGTGAATCAGTGACGACAGATGCTGATGTGCTAAAGGATATTCGAGCATTAAACACTCTTCTTGGTTCATTTGAAACAGCCCGCGGATACCCTCTTCGTGAGAATCAAGTACAATTACTTGTCCGTAAAGAATCTATTTTACAGCTTCAAGCAGGGGGCGGAAAAACGACGGTCATAGGCCCGATGCTTGCCGCGATGGAAAAACGGACTATTTTTGGCCTCCCTACAATTTCTGACGCCAAATCATTTGTGAATGACATCATTAAGATACGGTCATTTTACGATGGTCAGAATATTGATATGTACTATTTCGACAGCGCGAAAGGGTTTTTGGAAATTCCAAAAAGCGGTGATTTTGATCCCGCAAAAGCAACAGAAATTTCTCCGGAAACAGTGAAAAAATCTGCAGAATTGGCTGCTTCTGATCCGAAAAATCGCGGTCTCATGATAATCGGTGAAGTACAACATGTCGGATGGGGAGAAATCCAGGGCCGTACTATTGACGGCTCACCGGCATCACAACTGCTTCGTGAGATGCTTTTGGGCAAAGGGAAAAGCTATACACTTGTGGTTGATGAGATCGGCGCCATTGCAGGACAACATTTATCGGTATCAAAAGGTGCGGAAACAACTCTTACGGCACTCCAGCGGAATAATCCAAATCTTCATGGATACGAAAGCGGTACTGATCTTTTGAATGCAAGCATGGCAGTACGGGATGCGACATCCCTCGGAAAACTTCGTACCAGCGTCATGGATTTGCTCAGGCAAGGAAAGTCACAGGAGAGATTGTTTTTTACGTATACAGATGCAAATGGCGTACGAACCACGCGGCCATATCCTGCTGATATGAAACTGGTCAATGATACATATAGGGAACTTCTTGATGGAGTGATTGCAGACACGCCTGACGGTACGCCGATCAAAAAACAGATGCAGGAAGTGCGTGGTTCACTTCTCACTTCAACGAATGATGTGGATATAAACATAAGCAGACAAGCATTTGAAGCGTTACAAAAAACAACGGTATCTGACGGTGCGAGCAGGAAAGCAATTTTGGATCTTTCCTACAGGATATCCGACCTTCAGGCGCGGTGGGACACCTTGTCCAAAACTCCCGGAGTAGATTTCGGATTGGAAGTGGCGCAATCCCAAAATCGGACACAGTTAGAAGCAGAAATTGTAAATTTGGAGCAGAGGGTATTGGAATTAGCTAATCGGAGAGACGCGTCATCGCAAGATCTTGTCAGACAAATCGATGCGGACATAGCTTTGAATAAATTAAAAATTGCACAAGAACTCAATAACGGAACATACGAAGTAGTGCTTCGTAAACAGCAGGGAACGACAGGAGAAACATACCAGCAGACCGCACAAAAAATATCACTTCAGGAAGAAGGACTGGAAATGCTGAAAGCAAGGCCTGATGGGAATGCTGACATTGCAGGGAAAACCATACGGAGCGTTTCTGACCTGACGATCACTCCTGATTCTGATCAGCTTTCTCTCCGTGATCTTTTGCGGACAAAAGCAGCAGAAGGAAAGCTAAAAGGATATGACGCGACCCCTGATTCAGCCAGTAATGCTATCGGAGTATCTGCAACCGATTTTTCAGAACCACCTCCTTCTCCTTCAATTTTTACCAGTGCGTCTGATATGGAGACTCTTATTAGACAAGGAGCAGAAGCATGGCAGAAAGATTGGAGGGGGAAAATACCGGCATTTGTGATTGCTGACGGCGGGGTTTCATATGATATAACCACAAGGGCATTGGTGAAAAACTTTCCTGATGTGGCGTATGTATCGCGGACAAAATTCAAAACAGATCTGTATGGAGGAGTTGAGACAGAATATTTTATCGATAGGGTAGTGCGTAATCCTGACGGTACATCTAGACTGGAAAATGTAGAAACACCGTTGACTGAAGCAGACTGGAGCAGTAGGACGCAGGAATATCTGAAAAATCAAGGAAATAAGGTGATGATCGTCTATGAGGGCAGGACCCGCGCAGTTGATTTTGCCGTAACGGCACTCAATGAAAATATCCGATGGACCACAATCGGTAATGATGCGATGAACATGGAAACAGGCATGCAGTCGTATAGACGGAATCGTGTGGGTGCGTACACGGCCGAAGAATTAGCAAATCGAGGGTGGACCGGCCCTAATATTGAGGGAAGAAAAACAGAGGCATCCAAATACGGACTCTGGATGCGGACCGGTGATACATCGATTACCCAGGGGAATGTTGTTGCTCACATGAAAACTGCGCTTCGGGAACAACTTGCTCAATCGAGTTTTGAATCAACAGTCCGCGATATAGTTTCCTCTCCACGAAAAACGCTCCGTGATCTCCGTGATCAGATGATAGCGGAGAAACCGGCAAATAGCGATGCTATTAAAAGTTCATTTGAACCGCTTCTTCAGGATGCAAGTCGGTTTGAACAGGCTCAGACCATGGAGATTCAGACAAAACCCCTTTCCGGAGAGCAGATTCCAGCAGAAGTATTTAGTCGTGGTCAACAAGCGCAAACCCAATTGGAATCATCCATAGCATTACTGCAAAAATCACTGAAACTTTCCGGTGGAGAGCTGAATAGCTTGAAAAAATCGTTTGGCATAGATAAACCATTTGTCACCGAACAGGAATTTTTCGCGCGGTATGCCACGGAAACAAGTCTTGCAACAGGAAATGTAGAATTGGGGCCGCGTGGTATCGCATTGGCATGGGCGGATGCTACCAATCCAAAAACTCTTCCAAAAAGTGCATGGCAGAATCAATCTCCGCTTGGAGAATTGGTCTATCAGAAACAGGTAGCTGCCCAATCCGCCGCTGCCGCTCAACCTGTTGCTCCAGCAGGTCAGCAAATCACCGGTCTGGTTGCTCCAGTTACTCCGAAAGATCTCGCTTCGCAATTAAAAGGCGGAAGACCAATAAGTGGGGCAGGTGGGGTGGGGATAGAAAACACGTATAAGATATACGCACAGGCGATGACAAACCTACAGCAACTAACTACCGATCTCAGTACATTACAAAATGAGATGGATGATTTTTCTAATGAACCACCCATGCTTGAATCTTTTTCAAACACCACGCTTCAAGCAGGTGATATTGTTCGCTCCTCAAGCGGACTGCCCATTCCAATTTCCGGGCCTGTTGTACTTTACAGGACTGATGATTCCATCAAAGATCCATATATCGTCACAGAGTTGGCAGATGATGAAAATGCAGTATATGCAATCGTGCTTGAACGTGCGTTATCGAACGGAGCCACGAGGGATCAAATAAAAAATGTGCAGTTAGGAGAAGTGAAAAAGAACGATTTAGTAGATAAAAACGGAGATGGTCAAGCGTTTCAAGATTTGAAATTTGAACTGCAGGGAAAAATTGATGCAAAAAAAACAGAGATAGCGGATGCAGAGCTAATGGTCAATCAAATTGCACCGATTATTCAAAATTCCCTGGTTTCTCCACTACAATCAGCACTTAAAGTATATGATTCAGAAATTACTGTCTCACCAGAACAGATTTCACTCCAGCTTGTCAATGCGTTTATTTCTCATGAGCTTGCGGTAGCGGAGGCAGAAAAAGCAAATCTGAACGCAGATCCTAAAACGCTCAATACATATACTACACTAACAAATGAGATCAATTCCTTTATTGAGGAACGAAATAAGCAGGTTGCGAATAAAACGCTTCCAGATAATCAAGCAATTGTATTGAATTCAGGTGAGGTGGATCAACTCCTCGCCTCCCTCACCGCGCCGATTTTGGCAGAAGTGAGTCCGTTAGCTGGCAGTACCCCGGGGGTGGCAAATCTTGATTCCGCTATCAATAGTCTGAGCACAACATACAAACAGGTACAGGCTGCATTGAAAAAAGCGAGCACTAACATTACGTCGCTTGAGAATTTACTTGGTAAATTAAAAATTACAGCAGTTATTCCAGAATTCCGTACGGATTCGTTTGCCACGATACGATTGTTTGCTGATGCGGTCATTACCGGTGTAAATGACGCATATACGCAATCACAAGATGATCTGAAAGAATTGACAATATTACAAAAAGTAGTGACAAGTCTTCAAAAGGCTGCATTTTCCCAGATACCCGGATTAGACGTGGTTGCTCGACTCACACCAATTGCAGATAACATAAATATAAGATTGGCAGAGTTAAATAAACCAAAACCAGTGGCGCAATCAGCAGTTATCCCAGTTTCGCAACCCATTACCTCAGTACCTGTTGTGTCACAGTCGGATGTAGCCATAGAAAAAGCAATTATTGAAACTGCTCCAGTAATTGTTGAACCAATACCCATTGCTCCCGTATCTGTTACGGAGGTAGTGGAACAGGTGATTCCAGTAGTTGCTCAGTCTGCGATAGAATCAGTCGTTCAATCAGATGCTCCACTTGTAGGCCCTACAATAATTGCCGGCATAGATGTTTCCGATACTATTGATAGTTTTCAAAATGAAATTGCTGAGAGAGAAAAACAATTGGCTACAATGACAAAGAAGCTGAATAGTATGAGAGAAATTCTCAGCGGGTTAAAACTAAATAGCATTGTTGATACTACCGAAATAAACAATACATCCGATAAACTCTATAGCCTCAATAGAGAAATACTACAAATAGAAAAGCAATTAAAAATTGATTTGAGCACATATGAGGTTCTCAAACAAGAACGTATTCTCAAAGAACAAGTAGCAGCGGGAACAGTGAACGTATTTTCAGCAGCGGAAGTCAATGCGCAGATATACGCTCCTGTCGTAAAGGCACTTAAAGAAAATGATCAAAAAGGCGTTAAAGTATTTTGGAAATCGTTAGTACGGGATGCAACAGGAAGATGGGAAAAATATTATAAAGGGAAAGGCCCATTATCTTCTCCGTATTTTCCGTATGGACATCAACCGTTTCCTCCAACCTCACCATCCGGAGCATTCGACGAAAGATCAGTTGATTACATACAAAAAAGTATTGACATGAAAAAATCCTTTCTTGAAGGGATTGACAAACGAAATGATAAATCTACCCCTGAAGCGTTTAAGCAATGGATAGTTGATTTACATAAAATACAATCTTATAAATCCAAACCAGGAGAATTAGTTCCTGATTCGAAAGATCAGATGTATTCCCGCTCCCATACAAAAATTGTGCTGAATAGCATTCTTTCTTTAGTAGAAAAATATGATGATTCTTACAAACCAAATTCTGTTCAGAAAGTACAGTTGCCAGGAATATCCCTTGACGGTTTGCCCAAAGATATTTGGACAGATTCGCAGACTATGATTCATTGGTATCCACACTCGAGATATATGAATGAATACTTTCTGATGATGCAAAAGGAACTATCTGCTGCTGCAGACACACCGGATATTGACATACAAACATATCTTTCTCATATAGGAAAATTTTTCCAATATGCAATTAATAGCAGAATGTTTGTGCAAACAAATCAGGCGTTATATATGAATATGGTGAATGCTATGTTGGAGCGCAGAGGAATAGCGCCGATAGAACAAGGAATTATGGACTTTGTAGCAATGCGGCTGCAACCGGAGGCATTTACCAATTATTTTATTGATGAAGTAGTATTAGAAAATGCTTCTCTCCGTCAAAATGATGTATTGGTGGCGCCTAAAAAAGTTCAAGTAATCGTTATCGAAGAGGTCGAAACATTGGCTGAACAACAATCTATAAAAACCAATGCGAAATTAACTGAGGTGAAAAAAACTTACAATGATTTGAAGTTAGTGTACGATGAGGCTCTTTTTCAACGAGATATAGATTTTACACAGAGAAAGTTACAACTGCTCAAGTCCCGCTTGAAAGCGCTCAATCAATGGATATCCGCGTGGACTAAATTCAGTAGACTTGATCCTCAAGCAATTCCGACTTTTGAAATCTGGAATGCGCTCATTACGGAAGCATCTGCAGACTGGCAAGCAGTTGCTCCAGTTTGGAATCAGGTGAGTGAGATGTTAAGGGATTCCACAAACACCCTTTTAGGATATCGCTTCATCGCGCCGATTATCATTAAAGGGATAATAAATAATCAAAATCAAGCTGGTCAGTTTATTACTGATACCGAGAAAGCACTTGCAGCGCTAGAAAAAGCCGAGTGGGGAGACGCGCAGGGAAATATCACTGACACTTCTGTCCAATTCTTCTTAGATTCAAGATTAAAAGAAATCGCTTCCGGTCAAACGAAATCCTTACAAGACTATGACATTACCCCTGAAGATCTCACTCCGTATCTCCTTTTCCTATTGCAAAAGCGAAAAATATCTCTACCGGTTGCTTCATCAGGTGTGTATGATGAGGCCCTTCAAGAACAAAAGGCAGACGGTTTGCAAGAAGAAGTTAATCAGGCAATTGAATCTATTATAGAAGAGATAAAAAGTACTGATTGTACCAGTGGGAACGGAACATTTCTCCATCTCGCAGCGGTCTACGCGGCGGGCCCGTGTTCGATTGCTTCCGCATCTCTTTCTCCGGCGGAAGCTGGTGCTTTCATTACTGTCCTGACTGCAATGCAGGGCGATCCTATTATCACACAACTTTTCTTTGGGACGAAAGACGAAGTTCAAAATACCCTTGCAGAAGATATTTTGAGAAGAATCGCATTGGAACGGGGAATGAATTTAGATGATCTAAAAAAAGATTCTAAAATTCAGGGATCAGCCTTTCAGATTGCAAGAAAGATTACGGGAGAAAAAATTATCCTTCAACTGGCAGTACAACCAGTCGTTCTACCTCCGGTTTCCGCACAGGTATCAACTCCAGTGGTTTCGGTAACACAGCCGTATCCATCTGATATTTCTACTGCACTCAGAGGTTTATCTGCTTATCAGAATATGATAAATAGCCTTCCTCAAACGCTTCAGAAAAAGTTGAAGTCCAAGACTCAGCTATCTGAATATCTTTTACCTCTTTATATGGGTGTAGTACCGGAACGTTTTGATTATAAAGGATCCGGAGCAATAAATTTAGATTCTTTTATGTCTGCTTCTGAAAAGGATATCTTTTTAAATGCAATGAAGGCAGATCCAAACATCCTTGTTATTTCTGTAGAAGCTGGGAGTCATGAAATTGTTAATGCAGAGTCTGCAAGTCGGGTAATTCTTGCCAATGTCGACCTGTTTCCATCAGAAGCTACAACAGACAAGAATTCTGCAAAATTATGGATACAAAATCATCAAGAAGAATGGATAGGAAAGCCAGGTCAAAAAGAGACACTCATCCGATATGGTTTATTATCCGGATTTTCAAGAAGCGCAGTGTTGAGATTTTCTGAAGGGCACAGAACAAGCGGCTTGAAAAAAATTCAATCACTGAAAGACAAGCAGGTGAGTGGAAAATTAGTTACTGAACTCACTCAGAAGTATGAGTCTTTTGTCCAACATGCAGCGAGAAAAGATATGTTACGAAGCATGCTTGATGCTGTGAAGATAGAAGCACAATTAACCGACAATGAAATAAATGATTTTGTTGATTCATTTGGTGGGCTTGGCATTCTCGGAGGATACGTGGCTTTTTCTCAGGAAGATGAAAATTGGGAACAAGGATTAAATCAAATGTATCTAGAGGCGATACGGCTTGGTTCAGTAACAACTCCTGCAACATCTGTAACGACGTCGCCGAAATCTAATGTAGTTGCTATTTGGTGGGACACCACTGCCAGACCATTGTTGGCAAGCGCAGGAACATTCATTTCTACTATTCCTATCTGGATTCTTCTCACGGCTGGTTTTATAGAGGTATTTTGGTTCGGAGTGTTATTTGCAGGAAGTATTGGTTCTTTATGGCAGGGCGTACGAGCTATTCCACCCGCTACTGTTCAGGGAGTGGGGGCTGGGGTAGCAGGTGTAGCAAGCACCGGAACGCTACTGGCATTTCTTGCGATAAAATTTGAAGCAGTCCGAAACGTTCTGGACACCGTTCTTCGGGGATCATGGTCGGGGATTAGAAGTATCGGCCCCATTATCAAGAAGTTCGGAGGAGGAATTGTTATCGCTCTTTCTACAGGAGTTATTGTATTGATTATATTAAATTTTACCTATGGCATTTTTACTCCCAGTTCACAGATATCTGTCCCTCTCAATAAAATAGCAGATTCCATATCTGCTCCGGCTGATTCTGATCAATCCGCACCATCAGTATCAATCGTTTCCCCGCTGCAACCTGTAATTGAAAAACAGGCTCCGGCAATAGTAGAAAAGATTCAGATTGAGCAGCAGAAGATACCTGTTAAACAAGTGGTACCTGCTCCAGTAAAGCAAGTTGCTCCAGTAAAGCAAGTTGCTCCAGTAGAGAAGGTCGCTCCTATAACAAAAGAGATTACAGTTTCAACGATAAATCAACATCCTGAATTGATACCTGAATTTAAACTTTCCTTTGGGATCGAACGTATCGCACTTCTCCTTCCTCCTTCTGCCGATCAAGCGCTTTTTGAAAGAGCGCTTGGGAAGATGAAAAATACCGTATTTGGACAAACTCTTCCTTCTGACATTCCGCTTGTTATGGTGGATAAAGATACATCAGTTGCCGATAATACTCAATTTTCTGCTGCTGCAATATTTTTCAAATCCGGACTAAAAGCTATGCTGTATCCGGAAGATTTTCGAACAGACGTAACGCAAATAGGTTTAAATGAGGTCTTGAAAGTTGAAAATGGATTGCCTGCATATATCCATGAACTTGCCCATTTATCTGCTCAAACAGGCGTAAATCAATATACAGAATTATTCAGACAATATGAAGCATTTTTACTTTCAGATGAAAATAGAGATTCTGATTCGTGGCTACAAACAGTGATGAAAAATACCCCTACTGATGATAGATCCATTGAAGATTGGGCATATTCACTCACGGCATACATATTAAATCCGAGTTATTTGAAAGTAAATGCACCATCCCGCTATCAATTTTTTGCAGCTGCGGAAAAGAATTGGAATCAACCGGTGCAGGCCCAGCAGATACAGCCTGCAGCGGGAGCGGTAGATCAACAGGCGTTATCACCCAGAGAAACAGTTATTGTCTCTGTGGATGGAAAAAAAGAAACACGCTTGGACCAAATAGCTGCGGCAGTTTTTGCAGAAAGTTCAAATGGCCTAGATGATGAGGCTGCACAACGAATTATGGCATGGGTAGCAATCAATACTTCACTTGCAGACAAAAATTCCTTTCAAGAAGGAATAGGTTCATTTAAGGCAGTCCAATCGCTTGAAGTGAGTTTACTTGGATATAAATATGATGAACACCTTGTCTATACCGAAGGAGCAAAAGTTGTAGCGGACCGACTTCTTGCAGTAGATGACTCCGGCAACGCAATTTTTGTGAGTCAAGGACAATATGATAGATTTGTGAAATCTTTGAATATTGTTCAGCGAGTATACGCAGAATACTTAGCTGGAGCACCTGATCCGACACAGGGATCTGTCTATTTTGCAAAGTATCAAAAACGTACTTCAGATGAAGTCAGTAGAATGCCTAATGTGTTGTCATGGTACGGACCGTTTACACAAAAACATGTCAGTGGCGGAAATATTTCATTAGGAAATGTCGTGATTTTAGCTGCTGGAAAAGATGGGTGTGTGTGGGGTGGGAGTTGCCCAATTGGATTTTCCACTCTTCCATCGCAACCATATTCAATAGGACAACCGCAGTCTTCAATAATTCCTCAGACATTTTCTCAACGGCTTGCCACTGTCTGGAATCAGGCAGGAGGGATGCTATTGAGTGCGGTCGGGGTACTCAATCCATTTAAAAATCTTATACCAAAGCCTTCTGCACTCCCTGCGCCGGCACTTCCCTCAAATGAACGGAAGGTTGATTTGAGGAAATATAGTCTTGCAGTGCGCAATGCCGCAATGGCATATGTGAAAAAGAATGCAGTATTGCCAGACAAAGGCGCACTTTTCTATACTGTTTTTGTAAATCCTATCGGTGAAACATATAAGATGCCGTACACATTTATTTGGAAGAAAGGCCAGGGATGGCAGTATGTATCGGTCAATCAGATGAAACAGAAGACAGAGGATTTACAGCACGAATTTGGTACGGCAATACTATATGAAGAGCTACAAGTCGATTTGGACCCAAAAACGAATACCATCATTGTTCAGCCAAAAGAAGAGTCATCTCTTTCCCGATCACTCCCCATCGAACAAATACAAACTACGATAGAAGATATAGCAATAAATCCTCCAGTCGATTCTTTCCTGGGCACATGTTCTGACTGCCAATACACGATCAGCAGCTATCGTACAGCTATGGCTGAATTTGCCGATCTCCTTCGGGAAGGAAATTACGAGGATTCTCAGGCAAAACTGGATGAGATACGGGAAAATATCATTGCTTCCCATGGATTTCAAAACAAATCGCTTCAATTTTCTCTCATTTCCGATACGGAAGGGGCAGAAGCAGGATTGACTTCAGAATCCATTGATAAACAGGAAGCGCTTCTGTGGAATGCTGCCGCACGGGCATATATCCAGTGGCAGGGAAACACGAGTATTTCGACAGAAGCGAAACAGCAATTAAACGAAACCCTACATGTTTTAGAAAACCAACGGAAAACGATTTCATCACTTTCTACAAAACAATCTGACATTGCAACGATTGCCCGTCATACTATGAATACCGTAGGTCTTGCATTCCAATTGACACTCCCTGAACAGATTGGGCAACAAAGTATTGATTTACCGCTTACTACCTATACCGTTTCTTCACAGGGGCGCCGGAGCGCGGCATTGACTTCGTATGGAAAAAGCATCACGAGTTTACTGTTTGAATTGGGAATTACATCAGTCAATGATCTTCGAAATCTGACCAGTGACCAACTCTTACAGCGTTCCTCAAGAGTGTCCTGGAATGTTGATCAGGAGACGCTCAAGAATATTTGGACTGTGGCAAAATCAACCTCAGATTCTCAACTCCTCAATCTTCTTGACCGGTCATTATCGGGAAAACAGCAGGCAAAAAACAATCAAAAATTGATTGATAGATATATTGTTTCTGGAAGTGAATGGGAGAGTCGGCGTGATGATATAGCCAAAACGATGAATATAAATGCACCACTTGCCAAACGGGCGGCAGAATATACGCTCCTTTCGGAGCTTCGTGCGCTTCCTGTTTTGGAAGAAATGCCGGAGCAAGGCGTTGTCTCCCAACCTGTTGTTTCACAACAGTCTTCATTCATAAATACCATTATAGATACCATTTCTCAAAGCATTCTGCGTACTGTTGCGGCAATTAGAAAGCCAATTATCGTTCTTTCCGGTGCAGGGGCGATTACTGTTACCATTCTCGCATTGTACGTAAGCAGTATATTTGTATTCCCAAGTTCATTCCAGCCGATTATACTGCCTCAGCAAACGGCAATTATTCAGCAGGCGCCGGTGACCGTGGCTGATCAAGTATCACGACAATTTTTTGAATTGTCATTAATTCCTCCGCAGGTACCTTCTGTCTCCGTATTACCGGTACAAAAGGCAGTCGTATCTCCGCAGATTGTAGAAAAGCCAGCACCTATCGCTCAATCATCATTACAGGAGTTACAAACAATAAAAATTCCTGTAGAAAAAATTCAGGAACAAGTTGAGCCAATCGGCATAAATGCGATGGAAACATATTCTGATAAAAAATTTGACGTACTTGTATCAATAAACCAACCGGTTGAGATAAAGACAGCGCTTTTTATTGATAAGGCAAGTGATTACAACTATTACAAAGGTGTTGCTCCTGACGGAAGCAGTCAGCTCATTTGGAACGCTATGGAGGCGGCAGAACGCTTTGGTAAGCACGTATTTACCAGCGCGGGTCCTCTTACTAGTTTCACTCAACTCATCGGATTTGGAGATGTGTTGCGACCAGGCGAAACGCAGCATGGAAACGGATATGTAATAAATGGGAATGGAGCATGTCTGGCGGCATCAGCATTTGGTGAGACATTTGGTACGATGATCACGCTGCCATCAGGATCTCTTTTGTCAGACGGGACGGTAACGACAGATGAGACGGTCATACCTCTTTTCCAAACATTTCCGGGAGCAGTTCAGGGGCATCCGTTGACGCAAAGAAATTTGGCAATTTATCGTGGTCCCGGTGTGGGGATAAATGCATCAGAGTTTGGGCAATTTCCATTTAAAATAAACGAAAAGATTCCTTCTGACGTTGTTGTCGATATTGCTCTTTCGACAATGGATAGTGATCTTCAAAATAAAGAAAACGGTGAATTTCGTATGGTGGCACAGGTGAATATTTCAGGATTGCCCGAAGGAACCAAAGTAACATTTCAGAGGTTAAGTACCGATAGGAACGCTATTCTTTCTCTTGTTGAAGAAAGTCCGAATACATGGACGTGGATGCCAAATCCGCAATGGACTCAATTATCGTCATTAGATACGGTAAATGAGTCAAGTTTTGGCATTTTTGGATTAGGGTTATTAACGATGTTGCGGTCATTATCAGCGACGGCAAATCAATTATATAATGTGACATCTTCATATTCAGATACGGTGCAGGGGAAAATAGGGTATCAAATAGCGGATGCGCTTCAAAAATTATATATTAATTTGGCAGAAAGACTTGGGAAAAAACCATCACTCCCCATCGAACCGACACAAACTACGATAGAAGATATCGCTACTCCGCAACCAATCGAATCAGTTGCTCAGCAGCAGCGCATGTTGGAAACAAAGCCACAACCAGTCTCTTTTGTCATTGGCTCCGGGCCCGCACAATGGTTTGATACTTGGGCTAATAACACCATATATCCGTGGGTGAGTAAATGGAGTGGAAGGCCAATTTTGGAAATTAAACTAGGCATTTTTCCAATGTATTTTTTTCAAGCAGTAGGGAATTGGATACAGGAAAAACAATCTGAACTCTTTATGTTCATAGATGAATTGTCTTTTTTTGATTTTGGATCGACCACTATTAGACCTCTGGATGATGTCTATATGACATGGGAAAAAATTTCTCAATCTCTCCAATCAACCATTCTGACAATGAATCAGGTTGATCTTTTGCCAAAAATGAAGGGAAGGAATCTCTCTGTTGAAAAAAAATCCGGAAGGAATCTTTATCCAGTAGAAATAGTAAATGCGTTGTTTTTACAATCCCAAGATTCTGCTTCCGGAAGAAAAGCAGTGCAGGAATACTTCACTGCTTTTCGTTCACAGAGTGACACATCTGTTTTTGAAAAAACCGCTAAAAATTTTTATGACACTCAAAAAAAAGTATATGAGGAAGGAAGATCATCTTCTCTTGAACCCATTGGGAAAAAAATAATAGATCATTTCAACGTGACAAATCCTAATGATGCTCCGACTGAAAATATTGACGATGTTGTTTTGGTGAGAGCTATGGACACTATTGACCCAATCGGATTGGACGCTGATGGAAATGTCGTTATGCAACATACTTTTGCCGGTCAACAAGAAAAAAGTAGTCAAGGGGTGTTGAGAACGTCAAAACATTTTACCGTAAACGGTGTAGTCGAACAAGTAACAGGTTATGGTATAAATTTTAATTGGTATTCTGCAAATGTCATAATTGTCACTCCGCTACGTGAATTTGTAAATATTAATGGTACTCCAAATACGTTTATGGTTCAGGATGTATGGTGGACTCCCGGAACATATGATGATTTGGTTCTTCCGAAAGGAACGATACTGATCATAAAAGAGGGAAGTCCATTGCTTGATACATACTCTCAATTGCCGGGAATGGTAATACTTTCTTCCAAAAATCCTTTTGAAGATGCAAATTTGGTCGTTGAAAAAATGGGATATGTCTATAAAGCTCAGAATACCGCCGTTTCCTTCCCCACTAAGCCAGATGAAAAGTTTTTAAATGAAGGAGTATTTGCATGGAAGCTCGGTGCATTTTCTCAGTTACATTCTGAAAGCCTGCATTTTTCTGACGAAGGAAAATATAATGGTTTAGTAACTATCGGAAAATATGCAAAGGAAGGAATAGACCAATGGAAAAAAGGACAATTATCAATGGTGGCACGTATTTCTTTGCTTGAAACTTTAATTAAATATAATTATTTTGGTGTCAACCCGATCAACGGCATATCTCTTTCTGGAGATAAAAAAATAAATTATAGTATAGTGGACGGGAAAATTCTTTTGGGTATTTCTGAGCTAAATGATAGGGAGCCACTCGAACAATTGCTTAACCGAGATGTTGTTGAACTTCCTGATTTTTGGACCAATGAAGGTGTTTTTCAATATATACAAAAAAATATCATCAATAATCAGGAGCCATCATTATCAGCAATATTGCCTCTTATGACTTCTCCGGAATTATTTGGCCTGACTGAAAGCGATCAGTCGTTGCTACGAGATGATGTGAATGAAAAAACGCAGATCAAAAATCCTACAGTTGAACAAGAACTTTCCTCTCTCATACCCACTGCACTATCAGACTACAAGCCAACTATTTCAAACCAGCAACCAACAACTCAAAAGACATCAACAATCCAGCCGGAAGTTACTTCCAGCGAGCCGGTCCAGCCTGCATCTCAAGGTGTCCTGTACGGTTCTCTCCCCGGTCTTCCGCAATTCGGGAAGTGGCTGGGGGATACGTTTCTCAAACTCTTCCCCAATGCGACCAGATTTCAGGATGTGAATCTGGGGGATGAGATCAGAAATTTTGTCCAGCGCGCCGCAAATGTAATTCATTCCATACGTCAATTTTTGGACACGTCGTATTTTCCAATAAATAGTCGTTTAAAACAAAGAGTGAAGGGTGCATTCTATAAAAATTGCCAAGGGTTTAGAATCGTGCCTTTAGTATTTGCTCTATCCGAATCTACATCGTGTTCCATTCCAAATGTAATTAATGACGTAGTAAAAGCACCTTTGCAGGTTGGACTTGAAGTGCTAGACGATGCGATACAAAATCAAATTTCTGTGAATAACAGAATAACAAATGCTGTTATTCAGTCGTTTATCTCATCTCCAATAACTCGTTTTCAGATAGCTGACGCAGACCAGCAGGCGCACGATATCCTTGTCACAGTACATCTTCCGCAGGATGATCCACACCTATTATCGATAGCCATTGATGCGTTTGCTGCACAAATTTCTAAAAACGAAGCAATACCCCTTCATGCATTTATCGGAGCCTTGCAGGGAATCTCTTCCAAGAAAATGGCAGAAGCAGTAAAGAAGGGGAGTCACGCTGTGCAGGCAATTATTGAAAAAGCATCCAGAAGCTCCATAGAGACGAGTAAGACTGTATTGAAAGCATTGTCATTTAACCAGTTTAGTAATATTACGACGCGACCCGTTATCGAAGTACTCCTTAATGCAATTGATACACAGGATCGGTATCGCTATAGAACCGGACAAAAAGAGATGCAAGAAGTTGTTTGGGAAATTGCTGACGGGAGAACATTGGTACGAGATCATGGCGAAGGAATTCCATTACGCAATCTTGCGAATCTATTAAATGCCGGAGAAACCGGAAATTTTGGTGAATCCGGCACGATTGGAAAATTTGGTGCAGGATTTAAAGCTATTTTTTATTATTTACAAAATCCTGAAGATAGAATCATTGTACGAACCACTGATGGTATTGAAGCCAGTCGAATAGAATTTTGGCGTGATGGGAGTGGTGATGTGCAATTTGTCATCCTTCCACTTTCCTTTATAGAACAGACGCGTCTCGGACGGGGGAGCGAAGTGGAGATACGGTCATCCACTATAAAAAAAGTGCCAATTCTTACGGATGCAAAAACATCACTGCAGTATAAAGATGACGCGGTAATAACTGTGTATGAAGATGGAAAAAGTGATTCCGATACATTGAATCCTCAGAACGCCATAGAGACTCTTGCATCAGTTGATATGAACAAAGTTAATCCCGCAATATCCAGTGTACGACCTGCCATGATGGTAAAGAAAGTGAAAAGTGATGCTTTGACAACGCTTGGTGAGCAGACAAAAGTAATCGTTTTAATAAATGGAGTCTTTTTTGAAACATTTTCAGTTGATTCTGTGGATGCGCCGAAGGAGCTTATAGTGGATTTTCATAAAGACCTTTTAGACTACGCACGTGACAGGAGCATTCCCCGACCGAATGCGTTAACAATGACTGCTTTTTCAGAACTCTTTTTGTCGTGGCAATCGAACGATGAAAATGAACTGATGAATTCACTCGGATTAATGCTTCCGATAGTCAGGCATTTTCAGAAACAAATCCCTTCAGAACCTATAGGAAGTACTGCGAGTGATCCACTGGATGTACTTCGAAATGCTATACAAGCGGCAATACGTTCCGGGGGTAAAAGTCTGTTTATAGTTTTAGAGGATGATATGAAGACAAAAGCTGCTGTAGATAGAGAAAAAAGTAAGATATTTTTTGTTCCCAAAGATCTTATGCCTACTGACGTTAGGGTTATTTTTACTGATAGTAGATATCCTTCTATCGTTTATACGAAATTACGACACGTTGGAGACAAAACTCCGTATGCAGTTGTTTCGAAAGAGGGATACTTACTCGTAGATGAAGCATTACGGACTGTAATCACAAATCCTGAGACACGTACTGAAATCATTCCGCTTCTCCAGGCGATTATCAATACGAGTAAATTTTCCGACTCAGATAGAAATTCGAAAGACCTGATGAGTAAACCCTTGTTGCCACAGAAAACAGTGACGGTGCCAACAATCACTGACGCGAATGAAGAGAAAGAATGGTATGCGTTATTTCTCATCTTTGAGAAATATCAAGGAGAGGCTGAAACAAATGAAGAGTATATTATCAGAAGAAGAGCGCATTTCTTTGTAGCTGCTTCCGGAAATAAATTTCCACTATTACAACGAGCATATATTCGCCGTTTCAGACCGGAAGGCATACTGCAATTAGCAAAACAACTACGTTATGAAAAAGATGGCAAACCTATAGAGCCTATATTGTCCAAAAAATCAAAAGCAATGCTTCCATCTATTAATTACTCCTCATGGAATCATCATATAGATGAAGCAAAATTAGCACCAACCGTTGAGAATTATTCAGACAGTGTCATAGTTCAGGAATTGTTATTGTGGTGGGCGTATGAGCATCTTCAAAGTGACTATGAGTTCCGGAAAAATCTTGATGGGTATGACAATGGGAATCCTAGATTCTATGCACCGGGGCCTATTTTAGGTGCAATTTTTGAGTATGACGAGCGATTTAAACGTGGATCTGGCGATTTATGGTTTATGCAAGATGATTTTGATACAAATTTTTCCGATTTGCCTGATTATATGACGGTTAACCAAGTAAGACTTCTTCATAAAGTGCTAATTTATGCTCTCATAGAGAAACGCCGTATTGCGCCAACTGATAGTGAAGGTTTGAAAAAGGTATTAGAAGATGTAGATCGAACCTTGAGGCTGATGTTACTGGGACTATCAGAGAATGAAGTAGGAGAAATTACAAAATTAGATTATTATTTTAATAAGTGGGATTACCAAGACATTCAACAGTTACTCAACAGCCGGGGAAAATTAGATGCCAAGTTAGCTCCATATCTTCATATGCTTTTTTCAGATTTACCTTCTTTGGGCGATCGACCTTCAGATGCAGTCATTTTTCAGGGAAAACAACCATTTAGAGCTAATGTATCTGATCTTGTCAGAGCGCTAGGGAGGGATGAAGATACGGAAAATTCATTTAAAAATATAGCTACAATAGATGAATTACAAAAAACACTTTCTCCTGTAGTAGCACCTGATCAAGAAGATATTGAAGAATTGGTTGATAGAGCCCGTTCTGCCATAAAGCGTGCGTATGAACAGACGACTGATCCGTATGCGTTTCTTCGGGAAGTATTAACAAATGCATATGAAGCATATAGGGATGCACCGACGACAAGTGGTATCCCGCCAACGTATCAGCTTCGTAGTTGGCCTGAGAATAATAAATTTGTTTTATCCATGAGCGATGAAGGAATTGGGATGGACTTGCAGACCATCATTAGCGTTCTATTGCAACCAAATGTGAGCGGATGGCTAAATTCTGATCTGCTCCACTTCGGACAAGGATTTTATTCTCTTTTTCGATCAGGAGAAGAAGTACGGATACGTTCGACGAAAGATGGGGTCACGGTACTCGTACGGCTCACCCCGGTAAAGTCTCAGGGAACATTGTTGGATCTGACTATGGAAATTACTCAAGAACCGGCTGGAGATACGCGAAGCGGTACTGCGATAGAATGGGTGACGTCTGCAGAAAATCCCACACTTCTCTCATCCCAGATTTGGGCACAGCTTGGCCATTATGGAGGTTTCTTTGATCCGAGAAAAATGAGACTTGTCTGGAACGATACACAGATAAATCAAGGGATAGAAGTACTCGCGAGGCAAACACATGTAAACGGTGATGAGGTGACCCTATTTCGTGCGGCAGGAGAAAACGGGTTTAATCTGAATCAGCTCTTTATGCGGGATCTGACTGATGATTTTATATATCCTATTCCCGGGATTGCAAAAAATATTCTCTTGTCGTATGGAATGACGATGAATATAGACTCAAAAAGCGCAGAGCCTTTAGAAGGACGGGTTGATTTTGTAGGCCGCAGAGAAAAAATTGAAGAATTACAGGATCTAATTGCTCAAACGGGTATAGAGGCGGCAGCGAAATTAGTAGCAGAAGGACACGTAAATATTCAATCTTTGCCTATTGATATTATTTCGAAAATTGATGTGTACATAGCACAACTTGATACGCGGATAGAAAAGGATGCTGCACTTTTGGCACAAGGGAAGTCACTCACGTCATGGGATTTATATACCAAAGATGTAAAACGTAACGATAAGACCATGCTTTTATTGTTGTCCATACCGGTCATTACAATAGATGATACGTCCTATTCTATACTGTCAGCGATAGCTAAAGGGAAACACGATGAAGTATTTTTAGCTCAACTTCCGGATTGGTTGCGGAATGACATCAGGAATACACAGAGAAATATACAATTTGGGAGTATTGAAGGTCAAAAACGTAATGAAAATTTAGGTATCGTTGATATTCGTGCAGAACGGGTAATGCCCAGTGAAAATAATGCTGAAGTCTTATTGGCCTGGCAGGAAATGCTTGATGGTGTTTTGACGCCAATATTATCTACAATTGGAAAGGATCATGGTCACGATTATCAGTTTTTTTCTGATAAAACACAGACCGTTGCGTATTCTACAAGCGGGGAGGAAATAATAGCATGGAACGTTGCGGCGATTTATCATGAATTAGAAACGCTTCATCGGTTATTGATGGCTCGATACGATGGAAACGGCATATGGGTGGATGGTCAGGGAGAAATAAAACCAGAAGACGTGATGTGGATGTGGAATAGGCTAGTTGAAATCGGATCTCATGAGGAAGCACACATTCTTCGAAATGAATCAGAACAAGATTGGACCCATACTCCTGATTTTTATCATTTTCACAATGAATTATTAAACACTATGCTCGGTCTGTATGCAAATGGAGGAAAAGGAATTGGATTTGCAGATAGCGTTGCCCGTTTACAAACGAAATATCAGCCGCAAGAACAGTTTATGTTGCCTTCGAAATTCATGCAAAAGAGCAATGAAGTTGTTGAGGAAAAAATACTAGAGCAACATATTCCAGGATCAGAGTCGATATTGTTGTTGCAGGAAGGATTGCCGTCTGTTGTATTTATGGTGGCTCCAGGAGACATGATCATAATAAATGAAGAACACACCATTTCAAATGGCGGAAGAGGGAGATTTGATGATGGCGATGTAGTTAAAGTGATAACAGCATCAGGCACCATTATTGAGATAGTGGTAAATGTTACTTCTGATGGAAATACTACTTTTTATGATCGAAAGGGAAATGTCATTGAAAAAATAGTACATACGTATACTCAGGCAGTTGATAGGCTATTACAGCCTATAGATGCCATAATTGACCAGTCTGTGGTGAATCGTTGTGGTACTGGATTTCTGTTTATTCATCGTGTGTACGCAGCTGATGGGCAAGTATGTAGCCGTATGCAAACCATAGGGAATGGATTGAAAAAATTTATCCGTCCACCATGGGAAGGCACTTTGAAAAATTTTATTGCGCAAAAAATGAAACAACAAACAAACCCAGTTCAAGTTCAACCGGAAGGGCAGGAACAGTCAGTTGGTATTCAGGCTGATCAGCTTGTCTCTGATCAACCCCCACTCTCCCTTCCGGCCAATGTGGCAGAGGTGACCAAGAGTGTCATGGAAGCACAACCCAATCTTGAGGAAGGACAGCTGGCAGATCTCATCCAAGAAGGAGTGATGCAGGCTCTCATAGGGAACAAGTCTCTCTCAGGCAGGGGAGATCCTCAATATCCGTCAGTTGAACAAACTCTCGCCTCTCTCATACCCACTGCACTATCAGACTACAAGCCAACTATTTCAAACCAGCAACCAACAACTCAAAAGACATCAACAATCCAGCCGGAAGTTACTTCCAGCGAGCCGATGGAGGAGGTTCCGGTTTCTATCAACAATACGTCTGATATATTTCTTCCATTGTTGACTTCTATACAAACGGAGATGGGGATACCAGCTGAAACTGTTGTACAGATGCTATCCGGATCATTGGGACTAGAGACGTCCATCATTCAAGATCTTACCTCTCTCAAAAATCAGGGACGGTGGTCTGACTATGTCACCCTCCTCAAAGCAGCAGTGGATGCAAAGATTGTGACAGATCCTTCCGTTATTTCCCAAGATCTTACCTCTCTTAAAAATCAGGGACGGTGGTCTGCGTATGCCTCCCTCCTCAACGCAGCAGTGGATGCAAAGATTCCGGTCAATGTCGATCCTTCCGTTATTTCCGACGGTCTTACCTTTCTTAAAAATCAGGGACGGTGGTCTGACTATGTCACCCTCCTCAAAGCAGCAGTGGATGCAAAGATTGTGACGTTTACATACATACCGCTTCTCGATGAACTCTTGGTAAAATACAGAATACTCCCTGATGAATATCCGTTTGTGAAGCAACTTCTGTCAGCACGTCTTTTGTCAGACTCATCCCCGGATACCATCATCTCTTCAGATGTGCCTATTATGAGAAAGTTACAAGAGACAGTCCGGAAAAACAATGAAGCCCAGAAGGTTGAGAGCAAAAAAGTTGTTGGCTTTGATGCATTTTGGAATGAGATACAGATACCGCTTGCAGAGCTTTTTACTATTCATCCCAATCGTAGTGTTCAGCTAATTTCCGATCTATCCAAACGAAGTGTACCTCTTCTCGGGGAAACACTGGAATCTGTTTATGCTCCGGTACTGGATAATCCCTCGATCGTATCCGCATTATCCCTCTATGTTTCCAAACAACCCGATTCTTTTGACGGGTATGCCTTGGGGGAACTATTAGAGATCGCATCGGCATTTATTGATCTTGAAAAACAGGACGATTTTACCGTTCTCCTCACAACTCTTTCCCCTCAGACATCCTGGAGTAGCCAACGCACAACGATCAATGAAATGCTTTTGCAGCTTATAGCAAAAGAGCTGGGTATTGATGTGGAAGTTTCTACACTCATAGATTTTCAATCATGGGATATCCGGTATCTGGGCAATCTCATCACCAATCTCAGAATGCTGGAAAAAGAGGGAAATTCTGAGGGAGTAGCACTGCAGAAAGCACTCCTCAAAGCGACGTTTGAAGGACGGTTTGCCCAATGGCTGACGGATACGAGTCAGACCGATGAGACAGGAAAAGAAGTAGCTCTGCATAATCAACAGGTGCGACAGGCATTTGAAAAAGCAGGGATTTCTTGGAATGCATGGATAGCACCTGTGGTCTCTGATTCGTTTTCCGTTTCCACAAAGCCAAAAAATACACAAACTGCTCTTTTTGATCAGCTCATCGGACGGGTGACCGCAGTAGGGGAAAGTCTCAAGGGAACGGAACTTGCAACTGCCATACAAAGAGATATAACCCAACTGAATCAAAAGAAAAAGACGATGACGTCCGACTCGCTTCCTCAAATTCAAAATGAGGATGAATCATGGATTGCATCGGTTTTTCCGAATCTTCAAAAAGCGTTTCAATATGTGCAAACGAAAAATCCTGAATACACTTTCCCTCTCCCCACACAGGAGGCACTTTCCCATTTGAAAGAAACGATCCTTCAGCTGACGACAAACCGGGTGGAAAATGTATCCCGTGCCGCATTTACCACACGCGTCTGGAAACGGAATCCCCAACGGGATCTTTTCCAGGGTAACTATACTCACTGCTGTATAGCAGTAGGAGTGAAGACGGCAGTCGCAGGAGGACTAACCACTCATTCTCCTGAGACTATTCTTCACTATCTTTCTGATCAGGGGATTCAGGTGGTAGAAGTGATTGATGAGGCCACAGGTATTCCTGTTGCTCAGGGATGGGTCTTTGTGAGTGTGGATACAAGCGGGAATCCTCTTTTGGTGGTCGATAATATCGAGGTCAATGGCAGATATCCGGCAGGACAGGGAGTGAACGAGGCAATCAGAAGTTCTATGGTGAAAGTGTTGGGTGCATACGCAGAATCTGTCGGAGTTTCCCGAGTCGTTTTAGCTAATGTTGCGACTAATGACATCCAGACAACACCGTTTGGAACAATGACATCTCCTGTGACTATCGACAAACTTGGCGGCTATCTTGAGAACGATCCGTACTATCTGGAAGCGTTAGGAAAAGAGAAAAGACCGTATATTTTTTGGGAAAAGCCAGTAGATCCTATGGACTGTCTCTCCGATGCGTCTCTCATCTCTCCGGTCTATGCCCAGAGCGGGAGTGGAGGAGGGAATGGGTGTGTATATGGACTCCGTGCACCAAGGAAAGCAATTCCACAGATGTGGAATGCATTCCAGAAAACACTTCCAAAAGGATTATTCCCTGCAGTGCACGCATCATGGAATGTCCTTTTCACTTCAGAAGCAGAGAGACAATCTCTTGCTTCAGATTTTTCTTCTTCACCACCACAAACTGATGTAAACCAGCAACCAACAGCTCAAAAGACATCAGAACCAATTCAGTCTGCTGCTTCCCGCTGTGTGACGGGGGATACGCTTCTTTCGATTGTTCAGAATCGTTCAGAAAACTCAGAAAACTCAGAAAACTCAGAAAGTCAGGATGTCCGATCCTCCGAGTATTCCGAGTCTTCTGAAATATCCTACATTCCGATCAGGGACATCAAAGGAGGGGAATACGTACTTTCCCTCAACGAACAAACCGGTACAGTCGAACCGCGTCAAATTGTGGGGCTTCTCCCGCAAGGCAAAAAACCGGTGTATGAGCTGGTGACCGAGGATGGTAGGAGGATCAGGACGACAGGAAACCATCCGTATTTGAAAAAAATGGATAATGGAAAATGGAGAATGGATAAAGAGTGGACACAGGTGAGCGATCTTCGTGTGGGGGATGAGGTAGCGGTACTATCTGGATCGCTTGCTGGGGAATCTGTTGAAAACGAGAACGACCAGAAGGGCCACAATGAGTGCCAGTCCCAATCCGATATTGACGCGTGTGGCATAGTCAGTCAAATCAATCATATGGCCTCCAATACGTCTTCAACTTTTACAGCAAGCAGTAAAAATACGATAGCAAACACGCTGTCTGTTGTCAATACAAGCGGGTCTTTGATGGTCGGTAAAAGGAGCAATAATCCCGTACCAATGTTGATGAACACTGCCGAAAGTACGCGGAAATGGGATGGACGAAAGAGTAGTTCTGATGACATTCATTTGAGTGTAGAAAATACCTCTGAGGTTGTCAATGAGGGCTCACTTTTTGGATTTGGACCCGTATTTCAGCGTTCCATGGATCAAAATAGCAATCGCCAAACCGAGAATGGCCAGCGTGAGATAGAAAAAGACCAAATTATCGGGATTCATAATTTTGACCTCGCTAATAAGATGCTGCTTAACCAAAACAATATGGATGCTATTGATCCTAATACTACCAATTGTATGTTAAATTTGTCAAGTAAAAATGGAATCACTACCGAACCTAAAGAAACCTGTCCAATGTCTGCACAAATATCTGAAAGTTTATTGAGTCGAACATCAGCGGTGTCCATTATTCCTACTATACAAAGCGGAGATGCTGGTGTCAATTTCAGTAAAATCGTCTCTATCACGCCGGTCGGAGAGGAAGATGTTTTTGATATCGAAGTGGAAGGTACGCATAATTTTATCGGCAATGGGATCGTGGCGCACAATACGCAGATCGAACCCATTCAAACGACATCAGAAATCCAACCGGAAATCGTTTCCAGCGAGCCGGTGGTGGAGGTTTTGGCACCACCTGTCGTTGTACATCCACAAACATGGAGAGAACGGCTTAGTGGGATACAAAATAGTGTGGTGAGCTGGTGGAGGAATGTTATGAAGACAACTATTCCTGTTGACCAGTCCTCCGTACCCTCTCTCTATCTGGACGAGCCTTCGTTTCTTGCAAAAACTAAAGAAACGCTCATTACGACGTTTGGATTGAGCGCAGAATCTATCAATAAACTTGATACGCAGACGCTTCTGTTTTTGGGTCACAGGATTGCCGATACAGTGGCTGCAACGTCCTTCAGTTCTATAGACATGGTTGGAGACGAACCAATTGTTGATGAAAAAGGAAACACGGTGACTCTGAATAATATTCTCGCGAAACTCATAGAACAATCCATTCCGGTTCACGTATTAAATTCAGGTGCTATTGAAACATTAAAAAATGTTAAAACAAAAGATCAGTACGGGTATAAAATTGCCGGCACCTTTGACGTGACCAGCATGGGCAATGCCAATGATATCCCAACGAAAAAGAAAAATCAGGGTGGAGACATTCTCCTTCTTTCGGTTATGAACACAGTACAAAAGGTGCTTAATGAGAAAGGAAATGGGGAATTTGTGCTGATACACACAAGCGGCGATGAATTTATCATTTTTCAGAAGTATACCGGAGAGGTTTCTTATGAGGGGATATACAGCGCTATTACGGATGCATTGAAAATGACGACTATTCTTTCCCGGGAAAATGGGAAGATTATAGCTAAACCTGCCGAAATTCATGCAGGAAAAAGTCAAAATGATAATCCGTATCTCAATACTGATTCGCTTTTCCGGGATAGTACGCTTGCATCCCGGAAAGCAAGACTCATTCAATATATCCCAACCAGAGACAAGCGGGGAATTGAAAAATATTTAACTGCCATTTCCGGTATTGGTGACTCTCGTCTTGAACAACAGCTTGTGAATTTTCTGGAAGATTCTATTTATGATGAGATTCTTTTTAATAAAGTCCGTGAGATGGAGCGGATATGCAACTGTTCGATTTCTGCGTATACCATGAAAGATAAAGAGCTGTTTTGGGAAGTGATGGACAAAAAATCCGGAGAGATTCTTTCTGTGGATACGGTCGCACTCATGAAGCTTGCCAACGATAACGCTGAGGGTGAGAGTGGGTACAAATTTGGCAATACTGTGGTGGAACAGCAGTTTGCGGTACTCACATCAGTACTCCAACATGAGATGTTTAAAGAAAAATTTCAGGGCCGCCGCATAAATATTCTTCGAAGCGGTGCGATGTTTGATATTGCCATTGATGGAGCTACAGCGCAGGAGTTGGATGATCTGAAAGATGCTCTTGTGAATGAGTTTGATACAGCACATCAAACATATAGTGATCTTGGTTCACCGGTAGACGGATATCCATGGAGCGTGGGGTTTGCCCGGACTAAAATTTTAGCCAAAGAAGATTCATCATTATCGGTTTTCACGAATGCGCAGAATATCCAGACAGATGCGTTGTGGACTGACCAACTCGCTCGATTGGGGAGTGTGTTTGGAAAGGATGTGATACCGGAAAAATATTTGGCGTTTATCGATGACGTTTTCAATCCCAATGATCTGCGGCGGGGGCTCCGGCGTCTGACATTTTTACGTGGGGGAATTATTAATGTGGCAAATGAACGAGCATTGTATACATCTGATCGTTCTGCTTTTCAGCAGGAAGTCATCGGTCTTTTGACAGGAAAAATTGCTCCAGAAGTCCGGCAAAGTCCCATTCTCAATTCATCGCCTTCAGTGAGAGACGGTGTGGTGGGGGAGAATTCTCAAAAGGCCGGCATTTCTGCTTCTACACAGAGAATTGAACCTTCTGTTCCGTCCGGCGTGCCTGTCCCACTGACGGACAACAGCATTGATCCGTTGAAACTGCAGGCATGGATTGATGCCCATCCGGATGATTCAAAAGAAATAGCCCGATTTATCAGCCCGTTCATTCGGCAGATTAGTTTTAAAGAATTTTTTGCTCGCATTTCAGATGTGGCGTCTGATTTTGCTTCAAAAATCGGTAATGAGCCGTATGTGATAGTGACTACGCAAACCAAAAAAACCGATATTCCTGAAGTAGACAAGGTGAAAAGCGATCAGTGGATTGTGGAGCTGGTGAAACCGCAGTTACCTAAAAATTATACCATCGTTCCGCTTGAAGATCTCCGATCATGGATGATGGAACATCCGGATACTACAAATATATTGTTTCTTGATGATGGATCATATTCCGGAATCCAGATAGCCCAGAATGCCAAACTGATAGATTTAGATTCTTTTTCCGCTACTAATGATGTGACTGTCTATATTGGTGTTCCTTTTATGACTACGCAAGCTGAGCAAAAACTGGCAATGAACCCAATTGGAGCGTATGAACATGTAACGATCGTTCCTCTTGTGCATGAAAAATTACTGTCTATTCGCGATATTATTGATACGCTTCCTGAGGAAGCCCGTCAAAATTTCCTTCAGCGTGCTAAAGCCATGTGGACGAAATTTTATGATAGAGTCCTCATTGGAGACATGACAGTTACATATTTTCAGCACAAAATGCCGGATATGTATTCATTCCCTGATGACATTGCATCTGGACGCGTCATGAACACTAGTGGGCAGATTGTGCAAACGCTTCTATTTATTCCAAAAACTCGAGAACCATATAAGTTTGGATATATGGAATGGGTAGAACAATTACATCCACACACATGGAGAGAGCGGTTGAGTGTGATACAAAATAGTGTGGTGAGCTGGTGGGGGAGGAGTGCAGTAGGGATCACCACCTTCTTCCTCCAGTACCAGTGGAACCTCCCTGCAATTATATTTCAGGCTATACCGCAAACCATCCAAAACGGTGTGGGGTGGATGATGGGGGTGGTGGGGGGAGGAACAGAAAAACCCCTAAACCTACTCACCCCGATAATGCGAAAATCAGCCTCGAATGACATAAGTATGCCGAGTCTCGGCGGGCGAATATTTGCGGATAAGGTTGAAGACGGCATTTTATTAGAAAGAGCGCTCTGGCAAATTGTTCGTGGTGACGGAGGTCACCATACTTTTTTTCTTCATGAATATATATGATGTTTTTACCGGTTTTTTCGTTTTTTCGGAGATTCTGTTGGTTTGAAATAGAGGATGGCGACAAGTGCCCCGAGAATCAGAAGGACACCATAGGAAATGCTCGCCGTATTCATAAAATCATCGAGTCTGATATTGGTCATCATAAAGTTTTGCTCCTTTCCAGTAACCAAAATGATATGAAAAGTCCGAGTATCCCAAAAGAAAGATTCTTTACAATAAACAGTATATATCCTTCAAAAGGTTTTGGAAATAACCCGGGACTGATAAGTACCACAGCAAACCACGCAGAAGACAAATTCATGAAAAATGATGCTAATCCTTCAGCAACTGTGTTTCGCGACGGAAACCTCATCACTATTTACGATATACCATAGTAATTAGCTTCGCAAGATCTGTCCGCCATCCGGCGGATTGCCAAGAGAGGGAACCATCAGCGAAAGGGAGATATAAAATTTCGTGATTTTATGATCGTCTATATAGTGATATGACGATATAGGCTGAAAGAAGAGTTGCAATGATACCGGCTATAACAATAGGCGTAAGCATATAGATACCTCACTTTCTTAAATAGAGAAAATAAATACCACTGATTACTATCAAACTCATGATGGAGCCAATTGAAAAAGCGGTAAGGACATCTTGAAATGTCATGTTTTTACTCCTTTGGTCAGTATGATTGCAGTGGCGAGAAAAAGCGACGCCAATAATATTCCCCATGCGCCGAGTGTAATAAATTCTCCCATCCGTTTTCCGACAAATAAGGGTGCAATGATTCCAGCGGAAAACCACCCAACTGCGGTGTTGGTAAAAAAATCCGCAAGCGTTTTTTGTTGCCCGACGGATAATCGTTTCATTGCATGTTTATCATACCAGAGGAAGAATTCTTGTCAAGGAAATTTTGAAAAATCAATCAATGGCGGGCGGATTACCAAGCGATAGTTGGTCCTCCTTATGATGAAGCGCTAGCTTTTCATGAAGCCTTTTTTAATTTTTTGCAGTGTATACCGTTTTTGTGAGAGGAGATCAGGAAGGCAAAACAATTGTTGTCTGAGGGGAAAGAATTATATTTCAAGCAAATTCAAACTCTATGATACACGTTTTTGTGTGGAGGGGATAGAAAGAGCTATTTTTTCCTCATGAAGATATACCAAAGAAAAATCACACTTCCCATTCCTGCGAAAAGAAGAAACATTTTAAATGTTGACGGGGTGTAGGTAAAAACGACTTCATATTCTCCCTGTTCTTCAAGTCTTACGCCGACATAGGAGGGGAAGACGTTGATGGTTTGAACAAGCTTTCCGTTGACAGTTGTGGATTCGGCAAACTCACCACTCCTGTCTTGATTGACCTTTTTATAGACAGTCGCTTTCCAGTTCGGGTGATAGGTTTGCTTGAGAACAACGACGCAGGTGGGACAAATTCGTTTATCGGAGGGAGAGATTTTTACGGTTGCTTTGAAGACCATATCTGTATCGTTGGATTGATTTAGTATGGTAATGGGAATTTCTGTTCTCTGTTCTCTGTTCTCTGTTTTCTGTTCCCATGCACTCATATATACAGGTGGTTCGGCGAAGAGAGAACGGGTTTTTCCATCCGGTGTTTTGTACATAGCCTCATCCAGCATAGAAAAATGCGGTAATTGAAAATAGCTTCGCAAGGCCTCGCCTTGTGAAGCTGATGATTTACTATAAGTTAAATTGAGTTCGGGAAATAATTGTTTTTTTGGGTAGTCTGATTGGATCCAGAGGCGGACGACGTTGCCGAAGGAGAGCTTGTCGGAGAAAACAACAGATGGTGACACGCCGGCGGAGATGTAGGTCGTGGTTATTAGTTCCTGGTTCTTAGTTCCTAGTTCCTGCTTGTCCGTCGTAATATTGGTGGAGGAGGGGGTCGTCGTTGTTTTCTGTTTTTTGCTTTCTGTCTCTTGCTCGCCTCGATCCGAGGATATTCGAGTCGGAGCGGGCTCATTGTCCCCTGTCTTTTTTTGAGTTACATCATATAATTTCCAATGTTCTGTTTCTTTTATGAGCGTCCAGAATGATTGTGATTTTTGCTCAACAGGCGCGACAACGTAGGCAATGTTGTAGAGATCGTAGTGACTTTGATTGTCTTCGGAAAAGTATTGTTCTGTGTCGGAGTTATTCGACCATGTTTGAGGTAACCAGAGGACCGTAGGGATGCCGTACGTGGAGAGATACATGAAGTAGGGAGTTTCTGCTACCTGAAAATTTTTTCCCCAGGTTCCGCCTCTTCCGGCAAACACGCGGCCGGGATTTTTTTGTATCAATGTTTTCAGAGTAGATATCAAAAGTTCTGCATCGGCTTTTTGTGCAGCAAACGTCATATTAGCTTTTTCTATGAGAGTCTGGTTGTACTCTCCATATCTGATCGTTTGGGGGTAAGTGAGGAAGCAGATGGCTATGGAGAAAATGACGATGATAATCACTGAAGAATAAGGAATAAAGAATAAGGAATAATGCATTTTTTCCCTTATTCGTAATTCATTCTTCATTATTCGAAAAAATTGGACAAATTGTTCAACAATCCACATAAATCCGATCGGTGCGAGGAACAGTCCTATCAAATGGACTCCAACGATGAAGCGGTGCTGATGGAATTCACTCATCCCGGGAATGAAATCGAGGAGTCCTCCCCAGGTCGTTTTGCCGAAGTAGAGGAGGAGGAAGAAGAGAAAAAGAAGAGGAAGTGGAGTGATAAATGAATGTTGTGACATAAGACAATGAGCATCAGACGAATTGCCCTGTCCCTTGCTCATTGTCACCTGTCTATCATAGAGAAAAAAACTGGAAAAACAGCCGATGAATATCAATGCTGTATAGATAGGCAGTCTTTCCCAGTCAAAAAGAGAACCATTGAAAAGATTTATGAGTATTTCTTTGGCTCCATAGGAATTGAATTTCCAGACCGGGTCCCAGAATGATACATTGTGGAATGCTCCGTCCAGTACAGTCGGGACGATCCAGTATGAAAGCAGGACTAGCGGCGGGAGAGCCAGAAAAACAGTCTTTAAAAAACTTTCCCGTATTTCTTCAAGGCTTAGCCTTGAATTTTCTAGGAGCGTCAGGACGGGCTTCGTAAAAGCGATTATTGGGATTGCTAAAAAGAGCATAAGTCCCAAGCCAAGATGGCCTGCAGTCGTGGCCGTAATGAAAATTATTGCATAGAGGAAATCGAGTGACCTGCGATTGGAAAACGAATTTTTTGAAGACGCTCGGTTGAGTACATCAGAATCCTGAAGGACTTTCCCCCTCGCTAAGTGAAGATTTGCGCCGTGATTTTTTTTCAATAGTCTTTTTAGGCAAATCTTCAGTTCTTCAAAAAATTGTTTTCCCATCGCGTTTTCATCGCATATCCACCGAATTGAGTAGACAAGCGCCAAGGGCATCCAAATCATGGCAAAGAGCTGACTGGACAGCCCCCATCCGCGCCAGAGAAAAGAGGAAGGATCGATGCCGTAAAATCCGTCTGTAGAGATTTGGGAGGCTAAAAGTGCGCCAATACCCGTAGTGAGCCATGGTTGCTTCAATAGACGCAAAGACAGAAAGACGCTAAGAGGGAAGAAACATAATAATAGGTAGATAATCCAGTGGTAGTACTGGAAAAGAGAAAACGTTGATAGTTCATGGTTCATGGTTGATAGAAGCGGAGAAAAAAGCCGATAGGTTCCGACAATGATGATTTGAGGTACATGACTGTAGTAGTATGGCAAGTTGTATCCCTCTGCCCAGTTGGGGACCCAGTGGTCGATCAAATATGACAGGAGACAATGAGCATGGGACAAATTTGATGGACAGACACGGTCGGCATAATCCCAGATTTGGTTGGTGCGGTCTACGAGAGCATACTGAAATGCATTATCGTTTGGGTCCACTGTTGCCGTTGGTTCGGCACGATAGAGCCATAGGTTGAAACCAATGGCGAAGAGGAGCATGCCCAGAGCAACTATTTTTTCGAAAGATTTCATATTTTCGGAAAACTCGGAACACTCAGATAAATCGGAACACTCAGAAAACCAGAATATCAGAGAATCAGAAAAACCGGAATGTCAGAATTTCTGATTGTCTGACAGTCCGACATTCTGACCCTCCGAGTATTCTGAGTTTTCTGAATACTTGTTACGGCCACAATTTAGGATTCAGCCAGTCTGCGTGATCGTCTGTAATTCCGTCTCCACCATCTTCCACGATGAGTGCTAATTTTTTCACTCCTGTGATATCAATATCGATATGTTTCGGATATTCAAACCGTTTTATGATATTTGATTCATATAGAAGATTATCATCTCCATAAACTTTAAATACCACACTGCCTTTTCCGCCGGCTTCCGTATCAATACCTGCATCAGAGGAAAATCGTTTAAATAATCCATTTAAATCATACACGATATAGCTTTTAGCATGGGTGCCGATACCTTTTTTGTAAAAAGAATATTGGACAGATAATCGGTTCCATTTTTTTGAAGGCCCTGATGCATTTACCGGCATATCTGTCATTCTGTTTCCATAACCTTGCTGACTCGTATGCGGGGTGAGTTTCGTCAATGATACCGGAGATTTAGTGATGAGGGGGAGGTTGAGAAAGAGTATGACAAGAGACAATGAGCAGGTGACAAAAAGAAAAGAGAATGCACCGATGGTTTTTCTTGCCATAAAAAGAAAGAAAAAAAAGAATGCGATTTGAAAAATAGAGAGGGGTATTGTATAGAGAGGGGAACGCAGAAAAAGGAGTGCGGGAATGCTATTAAGTGGATAGTTATAGGATAGTGCGGTATGGAGGTTGAGGAAGTAGAGTGATGAAAACACTATGTATGCAATAATGAATATTTGGAATGTTCTAGTTTTCCACCACAACATACGCATTTTTTCGGTGTTTGTCTGATAGACAGAGAAAAGTCCCCAAAAAAGAAAAAATACACATACGGGGAACGCATATCGGTCATGGGATTCGGTCTGGAAAAGAAAGAAGGAAAAACAGACAATGATGAGAGCTGTAAAGAAGCGGAAAAGAATCGAAGATATTTCCGGTTGGCGGAATGCCTTGTTCGCAAACGAAAATTTCGACGCGTCTCCAGTTCCAATCTCATGTTTCCCATGGGCGCCGTTCTGAAGAGGAAGTGAAGCCGCGCAAAATTTTGTTTGCTCACCGCATTCCTTTCGTGATCCCTTTTTTGTCCCCATATTTTTTAGCGTTTCCGTTATCATCGTCATCACTGCTAATACATAGCCTGTGGAAAACAGGATGAGGCCGGTGGTTTTGGCGTTGATCATGCCGACAGCCAGGAGTTTATCCGATACTTGCATACCTGCGCCTTTGGCTACGATCCACCAGAGATTAAATGCGTTCAGGGACATGAGAGGGAAATAATCATAGTTGGAAGTGAGGGATTCCACCACCGCTCCCATATTTTTTTTCAATAAAAACTCGATATTCAAAAGAAAAAATGCCGTTGTCGCGCCGATTATTCCTCTGACAAGTCCTTTGAAAGAGCCGAGTTGCCAGAGAAGGAGGAAAAAGAGGGGGCCGTATATCATGTTTTGGAGTTTGGTCATCATAGATAACATGAAAATCGCTCCTGCCAGAACAGGTTTATCGGTGGATGCACAAAGAATAGCGATGAGAAATATAAACACACCAAGGGAGTCTACCTGACCCCACAGCGCCCCATCAATCAGAGGGAGAGGGTTGAATAAGTAAAAAGTAAAAAGTAAAAAGTAAAAAGAAAATGAAAGGGAAGGAAAGATAGGTTGAGCTTTTTTACCGATCCAGAGGATTATACCTGCGATGCCGAGATCAGCCAAAATGGACGGGAGTTTGGCAATGAGAAGAAAGAGGACGTTGCCGCTGTTCCAAAAATCATCAAAATTATGAGGATCGCTAAATAGACGGTATACATATGCCAGTAATGCCAGTACATAGGAAAACGGCGTAGGATAGTTGTTATTGGTCAGGGGCAGTCCGGACACAATCCCGTTGTCCAGCGCCGCAAGTCCCCATGATTTCCAAAATGCCACATCTGCTTCAAATCCGCGGTTGGGTACCAGAAAGAGGCGAAGCGCAAGAGCCAGGAGAAATATTGACAAGACGGCGTAATGTTTTTTCATATTTTTGATGCTAAAAGTATGTCAATCCGATAAATACTACCAATGCCACAAATATTACAAATGAATAATTTAATGGATTCAATTATTAAATAATTATTTCATTTATTTGTCGGATTTATCGGATTTGTAGTATTGCCCGTTTTCCACTCCACGCTTTCTACAATTGTGTCAAATACAGGAGGGTCAATAATGCCGTTGGCTATACGGATCATGAGCGTAGGGTTTTTTGGTATTTCAAAAAATACGTCGAGATTGGGTGTTTCGCCTTTGGTATTGATGAAGCGCGCTTTGTATCCTTTTAATCCTTTTTTGTTGGTAAATTCTGTAATAGGCGAGACTCCCGTCAGACCGGAAAATTGTTTCCACCAATTAGAAACGAATTCTTTTTTGGGTTTTTTTACATATGGGACAAATGTTGTATTTTTCGATAAATCAATGACGTTGATGAGGATATTTTCTGCTGGCTTTTTACCATCCCATGCGATGCCGACAGAGTCGTTAGGGTCGTTGGGAAAGCCGGAAAGTTGGAGTGTTTCTGGATAGAAAAATTGGTATGGGAATGTTTTGCCAATCCACATGATCCATTTACTCTTTTCATCTGCTATAAATACCGTTTGTTCTGGTTGTTTTTCCTCTTTTTTTTCTTCGGAATAATTCGTCCAGCTCGGGTTGTTTGCCGGGGGTCCGAGATACGTTTTTCCGGCGGGGATAGCAATTTTTCCTTTATTGGTATTAGCGAGATGATAGGAAAGATAAAAAATGGAACACAGGAATAAGCTTATGGAAAAACACAAAAGAACGACCGGTGAGTTGGTAGAGGGTATTTTTATTTCTGCATCGTCTGTCATACTGTCCATACCTTAGCAAGGTTGGTGAGGAGTTTCAAGGGGTTCTTCGGTAAAGTCTATAGAAAATATTCTGCACCTGATACAATAAAAAATATATATGAAGCGATATGTTTGGGGAATCCTTATTGGTTTTTTTATTTTTTTTTCGATGTCACCGACGGTGTACGAACTTGCTCAAAAAGAAAAGATTCAAGGTCGCACATTTGAACTTGTCCATAATTATATTACTGATTATAATTTTTATCTGTCACGGATACGGGAGGGGATGGAAGGAAGATGGACCGTCGTGGAGCGATATACGAGCGAACCACACAGAGGATCACTCGTCCAGATTTTTTATCTTCTTTTGGGAAAACCGGTTCAGTTTTTTTCCGATCGTGTTTGGGGTGCCACGTATGCCTATCACGGAGCCAGAATCATTTTCGGAGCAATAGTCCTTTTCCTCCTTTCTCTTGTCGTGAGACGCGTGTTTCGGTCTTTTTTATGGCAGGTATTGGCGTTTCTCATGGTCGTGACAGCCAGTACGGTACCAATAGTCGTCCCTATGGGTGAGACTATCCGTTTTGGCGGGTACATGTCGTGGTGGACGGTCATGGATAGCCTCCAGCGGATCACATTTCTTCCGCATCTCCTCCTGGGTCAGGCGGGAATCCTCCTTCTTTTGTGCGTGCCGTTTGAGCAGATTTTCCTGAAATTCATCAGCGCGTTTATTTTGGGCATGGTGTTTCCGCCGGGAGCACTTTTCGTCGCAGTCGTTCTGACGAGTATGAGTATAGTAGAAGTTCTTTTTGCACCCCATCATTTTTTGAAATCCGGAAAAGACCGGATCCTCTGGTTTCAGACGAATCTTTTTCCACGGATTGCCGTCGTTATCGGGTGTATACCGGCGCTTTTTTATTACAGCCTCATCATGACACAGTCTCCATGGAGACGGCTTGTCGAGTTCGACGCCCTGAATCCCACGGTATTTCCTCTTTTGGAATATGGATATGCGATGGGGCCGGTTCTTCTCTTTGGTACACTCGGCGGAGTTTTAAGTTTGTTCAAAAAAGAAAAAAACATGCTCATTTTCGTTTCCTGGGTGATTACGTGGGCAATTTTTCTTTTGGTATTTCGTTTTGTGCCGCAGCAATCATCGCTTCGTTTTACTGAAATGATCCCGAATGTGCCGCTGGGGATACTAACTACATACCTTTTTTATCAGTGCGGTCTTTTTTCTCGGCGCCTGTTTGCCAAAAATATGAAGTATCCATCCTTCGCTAAAGCTTCGGCGGACGGGCAAGTATCAAGTATCAAGTATCAAGTATGGAAGATAGGAAAAACATTGTCATACATAATACTTTATACCTTATGCTTTATACCTATCGCAGTCGGTTTTTTGGTCATGGTCTCCTCTTTTCTTTGGCAAAAGGATTTTATTGACCAGAAAGTCCGCGCAGGATGGCCGGCAATTTCCATGAATAATTATATTGTGTATCCTATGGCGGGATTTATTGACGCGTTGAACTATATAGAAAGCCATACGGAAAAAGAAGCCGTCATCCTTTCCGATCTGACTGCAGGAAATTATATCCCTGCCTATGCCGGCCGAACAGTCTATGTCGGACATGATAATACGCTGGATAAAGAAATAAAGGTGGACCTCGCCCATCAGTTTTTCTTAGGAGAGATGACCCCGTCTGATGCAGAGGTTTGGCTTATGCAAAATCGCATTACGCATGTTTTTTTCGGGCCACAGGAAAAAGAATCGAAAAAAGATATCGCATCTCTCTATCCGTTTCTTCGCGAGGTGTATCGCAATACTGACGTCACCCTGTATTCTGTTTTCCCTGCCACACCCAACTAATTCATGATGCAATCATATTTTTCTTCTTTCCTTCATCATCAACTCCATGTGATCGCCCCGTATGTATCGGGTTACCGGAGAGTGCTGGATTTTGGATGCGGAGATATGGCTCTGGACCGTTTGCTTGTTTCCCAACTATCACGATTGTCAGTGACCGGCGTTGACGTGCTTCCATTTTCCGTACTGAAAACAAAAGGGGTGCGTTTTCAGGTATATGACGGGAAAAAAGTACCATTTGACGATAGTTCGTTTGACGCCGTATTTTCTTATCATGTGTTTCATCACACCTTGGATCCGTTTCTCGCATTGTCCGAATGTGCGCGCGTGTGTAAAAAACGGATAATCATCGTGGAGCCGGTACTCCGCTATCCTTTTGAAAAAATCGGATTTGCTGTCGTGGATTATCTTACAAATAATTGGAAAAAAGAGCATATATCCATGCCGTGTCATGTCTATACGCTTCCATGGTGGAGAGGGAAATTTCGGAAATTGAATCTATCCTGTCGGGAGATGCGTTCCGTGGGTGTATTGCCGCGGTTTTTTCCGATCGGAGAAACGAAATTATTTATTTTGGAAAAACACGTATGAACAGCTGCAACGCCTGTGGGAGGACATCGTTTGCGTTTCTTTCCATGCAAAAAAATGGGTGGCGGATCGGCCGGTGTCGCGCTTGCGATCTGGTACAGATCGTCCCAATACCTCCGCGCAAGGAAATCCGGCTTCTCTATAGAAATGACTGGGACCATTTCGCACCGTATCTGAGTCAGATTTCTGCACACAGGAACTATTTTCAGACACTTTTTTCTTTTGTCGTGCGGTCATGTTCATTGGGCACATCACCACGGGTGTTGGACGTAGGTTCGGCAACGGGCATATTGTTGTCGTTTTTGAAAAAAAAGAATGTGCGGGCTATCGGCATAGACGTATCCCGTGACGCGGTTTCCTATTGTAAAAGCCATGCATTGGAGGCATACGAAGGTACGCTTTTTGAGGTAGTCAAAAAGAAAAAATGGAAAGCTACATTTGATGCAGTGTTTGCCTGTCAGATGATCGAACACGAACAAGATCCTTTGAAATTTCTCAAAACAGTGAAGAATATTCTCAAGCCAAACGGAATCGTCGTCATCACGACGCCCAATCACGATACGCTGTGGCGGAAAATCATGGGGAAGCGGTGGATCGGGTATCAGCATCCGGAGCATCTGTATTTTTTTACGCCCAAGACACTGAAGCACCTCTTGCTTGCGGCAGGGCTGTCTGTACAGAGTAGTGGTCCGGATTTCCCCCGTTCTTATGATGTCGGGTATGCATGCAGAAGACTCGGGGAATATATCCCAACACTATCCTGGCTCTTCCGTCCGTTTGAACGGGTGTTTCAAAATGTGCAGATACCGGTTCCTTGTAACCCTTGGGGAGATTTTTTGACTATCGGGAGAAATCGGAAAAATCCTGCGATTTCGGTTTATACATGAGATTTTACCCTATTTGATCTCATATATTCCCAGTGTTTCTTTTGACCATATAGGAGAGAGGAATGGGTAGAGGGTTTGTACTGTGTTTTGTGATTCCTTGCTGACCGGAAGAACAATATAGCGGATACTGTTTTCCATAAAAAATGTTTTCGCTTCTGTTTCACTCCACCGCATATTGAAAAAATCATCGATATCCTTCGTTTTTTGATTGTACGCAATGGTTAATAAACGGTGTGCGGCATAGACGGGTTTGCCGCTGAGCGCAGGAGCGATGAGGCTGGGGATATATGGCCCGAATATGATTCCGGGCGGTTTATCCCCGAGATATTTCAGTCCGTTATATAATTCTTTGTTAATGACATTGAAATACTGCACGTCTTGAAGTCCTCGAATTCGGCTTTCAACTTCTTGTCTTACCACTACTGCCTGAAGAAGGAGAAAAAAAATGAAAAAGAAAATAATAAAGAGTATCTTTTTGATGTGTGTCACGGTATGCAGATAGGTAGCGGTTGTTATGAGTCCCAGTGCGGCAATCGGACCCAGGAATATATAGCTTGCAGGCTGGAGTATCCGTTCATACGGAAGATTGCATACTCCGGGGATAGGAGAAAGGTAGAGGAGTATGGGGAACAGGACAAACACAGCGCCAAACACTGAAAGAGTTGTTTTTTTCCTGATCCATGGAAAAAATCCCATAATAGCAAAAATTGAAATGGCTCCCGTTGCCGGGAAAAATAAACCAAGTGTCACACGCGGAAATGTTTTACTATATGACAATAGGATGTTTTGATAAAACGGATGTTTGGAAGCATCTGTGTATTGGAAAAGGAAAGGAATCGATATGACAGATAGGAGAATGATGATACCCATAAGGGGATAGAATCGTGACCAATGTTTTTTGTTGAGGAGAAGCAAAAACCCGGTGATACCAAATGAAACTAACACCATGGCGGCAGCTGCCGGATTGAGAGAAAACAGTACGATGTGTATGACCATAACCAAAAGGAGACGTTTTTTTGAAAACTGAAGAAGTGTTTTTTTGAGAAGTCCGTCAAGGAGCGGATAGGAGACATAGATATAGGTCAGTGCGAGGATATTCGTCCAAAGCGGATGAATGGATCCGCCCAATCTATTGAGCGCAAGAGTAGGGGTAAAGTAAAACAAATACGGGGTGATGGTCATGATTTGATGTTCATAAGAAATGCTGAAAAAAGCAGTCGCAGAAATGGCAAAAATATATCCGATAACGCGAAGTATTGGCTGCTTGGGAAACATATGTCGTATAAAGCAATACATGAGGGAAAGATAGAGAACGGAAGAAAGGAAAAGCGTGACATTGTACATGATCCATGGCTCGATGTGTGTGATGGCTCCTATACGTCCCAAGAGTAAATAGCACCAATAGCCGGGATAGTGGGGGAGAATTTCTGTGGTAAACCAATTGACCGCTTGCCATTGACCCATCATTCCTTGTTTGATAAGAGAGAGGTAGAAAAAGTAATCTTCGTACCAGTGAGGGATACCGATGAATATTGAGTTTTGAGGAACTGAAAAAGCACTCAGAAGGACCGGAAGCATGTTGAGGGCGGAGAAGAAGAGAGAGAAAGTGAAAACGATAAAGATTTCCATTCCATTGATTGTACCATCACATGATTATGTTACAATTATCCAATTTGTGAATAGTTCCATCGTCCATATTTTCCCCATAAAACATAGTATGGCGTAATATCTCACATGCACGTGCATCGAAGACATTACACATTGAAAGAAATGAAGCGTTACAACAATACATTGGCTTTATGAATACAGGATTGAAAGCATGTGTATGCTTTAGTACCGGAGAAGTCAGGAGGTTCCAGTTTAAACGGAAGCTGTGGGTCGTCGCGAAGCAATGCATAATAGTCGATTGCTAGTTCAGAAAGGGATACATGAGCAGATGGAGTATGATGCGCAATAAATGCGTCGTACCGGTTTTTCAGTTCTTCCAATTGATAGACGCGAGCGATCATGGTTTGAGTGTCTTCATCGCCGATAGAGCCGTCTTTTGCGAGTTTTGACACCAGAATCGTGCCCGGAATTTCATGGAGATTGACAAACTCCTCGACTATTTCATGAGGATTATAGGGGGTGACCCATAAACTTTCCTGCAGGAGCGCGCAACCAATCCGACGAAGGTACAGGCGGAGTTTGTTTCGGGCATTATTGTGTTTGTTTGGAATATCGTAGGATACGAGATAGAGGTATCCATCCCATGGGCGTGTCGTTTTATACGTTGGAATACGCTCATATATCCGGCGTTTTCCTTCTTCTGTGATAGCAATTTCCATCCTTCCCTCTTTTGTCATCCGTTTGATGAGTTTTTTTCGGATAAGGGTGGAAAGCGATTGGGAAATAGTTTTGTGATTGATTTCGGATAAAAGTGCTTGAGCGTTAAGAAATGCTTTATCGATTTCATAGTGCGTATGTTTTCCTGCAATGGTATAGACTAAGAATGTTTGAAAAAGGAACACATCCGCTACCGTACCGAATATGTCTCCGGTTATTTTTTCTATTTGAATGGCTATGTCTTTTTTTCTCATAAAAATATGGGCTAAGTACGTAATAACTCAAATGCACGTGCATGTCAAACATTGCGTTATGAATTCTCTCTTTGTCTCTTTTTCATTTTTTAGATACAATATGTTAATTGTATGCAGTGCTATTTGTGTAAAACTCCATCGAAATTTTTTATCCGGAAAAACGGGTATGACCTTTTCCGTTGTCCGCATTGTTCCTTGGTCCAAACAAACTTGGGGAAACCGTATGGACAATTCCTTGCGGATTTTTATACTGCTGGATATTTTACCGGTGAGGCGCGGGCAGGGGCGTATGAAAATTACGGCAGGGATAAACCGTATATCGTGAAAAATATGGAGACGTTTTTGTCTCGTATTACTCATTTCAAACCTAAAGGAATGCTTCTGGATATCGGGTGCGCGTACGGATATTTTGTGGAGTTGGCACTCAAAAATGGATTTGATGCGTATGGAATTGACCCGTCAATTCATGCTGTTTCAAAAGTAGACCCTTCTTTCAAAAAAAGAATTTGCAGTGGAACACTCTCCGATGTTTCTTACCAAAAGAATTCTTTTGACGTTATCACGATGTTTGATGTGTTTGAACATCTTGCTGATCCTATTTCTGACCTCCAAAAAGTACGCGGATTTTTGAAAGACGATGGGATTATTATGATAGCAACAGGCGATACGAATTCTCTTGCGGCCAACATCCTCAAGCGCCGGTGGACGTTTTATATTCCGCCTCAGCATCTGTTCTTTTTCAATAAAAAAACCATCACGGAGACACTTCAGCGCACGGGATTTGCACCGGTTACCTTTTTCCGGATAGGGAAGTGGCTTTCCCTTTCCTACATCCTGCATCTGGCCAAAACCAGCGGGGAAAGCAAAGTTGCCTCGGTATTGTTGAAAATCGTTGAAGCGCTTCGTTTAGGATCTATATCGCTTTATCTTCCGATGGGGGATAATATGGTTATTATAGCAAGAAAATCGCATGCGGAATGTTTGTTATGGTGAAAATAATCCATGAAACATAATTTTAGATCACCAAACGTTCGGAGTATTGTTTTGGCTTTGTGTTTGTGCACAGGTATAGTTTTAGCTTTTTCCGTAGCATATTCCGGTTCCCATTATACGTATTACGGTGATGAGCTTTTGCACGTCAATACGGTTTATCTGATAGCTCATGGATACCGGCCGTTTAAAGATTTTTTTACCATTTACTCACCGTTGTTTCATTATTTTTTACTGCCGTTTTTTATCCTCTTTGGATTTACCCTTGAGACCATTCAAGCGTCAAAACTTCTTATGATTGGCCTCTTTGCGCTCTGGTTATTCATAGGCTATGTGTTTATGTCAAAACTATTTACAAAACTGACGGGACTCATATTTTTGTTCCTTCTCCTTTTGGATCCGTTTACTGTATTTGCCGGCATGCAGGTGAGGCCGGACAATTTTTTGATGCCGGTGTTTTTTGCCGGACTTTTGGCGCTTGTGTATGCGTATAGAGGAAAGTCTTTCGTCCTTTGGTTTGTGTCCGGGTTATTCATGGGATTATCAGTAGCGGTATCAGTCAAAAGTGTGGTGATGGTCGGTGTCGTGTCACTTGTCCTCTTGTTTTATTGTTTTAAAAAACAATCGTGGAAACAGTATCTGTATTATAGTACCGGCGGAGTGATTGCTGGCGTTGCGTTTTGTCTTTTGTGGATCGTACAAGGATCGTTTTTTTTGATGGTCGAACAACTCATTGTGTACGCCAAAGCAGTGAGTGATGGCATCTGGTTTCCTACGCGGCTTGGATTTTTTTACCTGCCAAACAATACATTTGTCTATGGGTTAGGTGGAAAACCGGTTACCTGGTATATTGCAGTCCTCCTTCCTATCTTTGCGCTTGCCGGAATACTGTACAGCGTCATGGCTTTTCGGAATCATGCACGGAAGAGTTTCTGGGTCACCACATGCATCTGCATGCTTCTATTCCAATATGCGTTTCTTTATACCGTCAAATCCATGTTTATCCAATACTATCTCATTGTCAATTGGATCCTTGCTTTTTTTGCAGCGGTTTTTATCACTGCTATAGTTGGGTGCATCAAACATCCAATGGGAAAAACCATTATGTACTTCTTTTTGTTGATAGTGTTCCTTTATATTTCTTTTGAAAGCATCAAGGCAAACATGCTAAGGCCTCACACTATCTCTCAGGAACCACAGAATAGAGAGATGCGTAAGCGGTGGGAACGCATCCCTTCTGACAGTCCTGTATACCCGTCGTTTCTGTTTCGACCCCTTAGTCAACCTATCCCGTACGGGAGTATAATCCTTCCGGAAGTGCCCGCATCTATCCGTTCCCGCTACCCTTCTGATCTTGCAACTATACAACAGAAAGAACTGCGATACCTCATACTAACCTCTTATCATCTGCAATTTATTGACCAGGAAGCACGAAGCTATATCCAAAATCATTTTACGAAGCAGTCGGATGATGAGGAGTTATGGATACGGAACGCTCCCTAAGACCAAATACCATCTATGTCTAAATCATATCCTACCACGTTATATACACATATTGACCGCATGGAGAAAGAACACTTTTGGTATAGGGCAAGGAGCAGACTTTTAGAGCACCTCATACAACGATATATCCCACATGGGAAAGGAAAAACGTTTCTTGAGGTAGGATGCGGGACAGGAATACTCCTTCCAATTTTTGACCGATTAGGGTTTTGTGTCACCGGTATGGATGTCAATGCAACGGCCCTTAGATATGCCAAAAAACAATCCCACGCAAAACTCATCCGATCGTCTGTATCATCATTGAGACCTCATCAGAGGTATGATGCCATCGGGACGTTTGATATTCTGGAGCATCAAAATGACGATCAGAAATTGCTTCTTTCATGCCGGCGATTGCTTGGTAGCCGTGGGTATCTTTTTATCACTGTCCCGTCACACCCGTGGTTATGGAATAATGTGGACGACCTATCAGGACATGTCAGACGGTATGACAAACACGATCTTGTGAAAAAATTAAAAAAAGCAGGATTTTCCGTTTGTTTTTCCAATTATTGGAATGTATTATTACTCGGGTTCTATATACTATGGCGTATGCAATTTGTTTTTGGTAAAAGAAAAAACCATATCGGATACTATTTCATGATTCCACCGCGTCTTATCAATACATGGTGTCAATGGGTGCTGCAGATGGAAGAGAAACTTTTTTTTACCATAGCGTTTCCATTCGGGTCGTCACTTATTATTGTTGCTAAAAAACAATGACCGTTCCTATGAAAAAACAAATCGATTTGAGTCTAATTTTACCCTGTTATAACGAATACGATGTGTTTGACAAGAGTGTTAGCCTCATTATTGAAATACTTGAGAAGGCGCGATGGTCTTTTGAGATTATTTTCGTCGATGACGGTAGTAGTGATGCTACCCGGAAGATGATTGCATCGATTTGTAAAAAAAACCCTCATTGCCGGTTTGTTTTTCACAAGGAGAACTTAGGCAGAGGCGCTGCGGTTTTCACCGGGATCCTCCAATCAAAAGCTCCCATTGTCGGGTATATCGATATTGATTGTGAAGTTTCTCCTTTGTATATCCCTTCTTTTGTTCAGGTCATTAAAAATCAGGAAGCGGATATTGTGGTAGGAAAACGGATATACCGGACCAATTTATCCTCCATTGTTCGGGAAGTGTTAAGTGTCGGATACCGGACACTTGTGAGCCACCTGTTGGGAACCGATGGGATAGATACAGAAAGCGGGTACAAGTTTTTTCACAGAAAAAAGTTTTTGCCGGTTTTGGGGAAGATCCGAAACCAGCATTGGTTTTGGGATACGGAATGTGTCGTTCTGTCTCTTCGCAGTGGATTACGGATAAAAGAGATTCCCGTGTTATTCCTTCGGAGATCCGATAAGAAATCCACCGTCCGGCTGTTTCATGATACTTACTCTTATCTGGTAGCGTTTTTCCGTTTTTTGAGAGCCTCATGAGGATGCAGTTTTATCATCCACATGGCGCCCCATAAGGATTTGACGGTGAGGATATGAAAACCGGTATTATGCGCAAGTGTTTCAAGTTCCGCTTTGGTGATAGCATTGTCAATCGGCGGGAGATGAAATATGACCCGTTTTATCCAATCGCCCGGTGGATTCCGCAGGAGTGAAAAGAGCGATGGTTTTTTTGGAATGGTAATGATGCATATGCCTTTTGGCGTTATGACGCGCCGGCATTCTTTGAGCACCTGTTGCGGTGATGAAACATAATCCAACAGACCCATGGCGATGATAGAGTCAAATGAACGGGCTGGAATGGGAAGGTTGGCAGCGTCAGCATGAAGGAGCCGCCATGTGTGGTTTTTTGGACGCTTGAGATGTTTGAGATCTTTTTTGGCTAGCTCGAGCATTTGTTTGGAATAGTCAACGCCAACAATATGTTTGCAGGAGGTGATGAGGAGTTTTATGTGGGGTCCTGATCCACACCCAAGATCAAGGAGGTGATTAACGGGTGGAGTAGGCAAGAGAGAAAGAAGCAATTTTGTCCGATTTTTTAAAAAACACGCAACGATAGAGGAAGGAAAAAAGGGAATATTCGTGTTGGTATAGAGGCCTGAAAACTGTTGTGCTTTTTGTTGCCAATATGAAAAGCTTCTCTGTGTCGCATTTTTCATTTAAATATTGTATAAAGAAAGAGATAAAAAAGCAAAAGTATGAATATTCCATTTACCAAACCTTACTGGGGCAAAGAAGAAATAAAAGCAGTGACAAAGAGTATCAAAACGACGCTTGGTTCTGGGGACGGATTGAGTACAAAAATACTTATTCAACAATTACAGAAGATATTGGATGTTCCGTATGTGTTACCCGTGACTTCCGGCACACATGGTCTAGAGCTCATTTTGAGTTGTTTAGACTTGAAAAAAGGTGATGAGGTGATTGTACCGTCTTTTACCATGTCCTCTACAGCTAATGCTGTTCTTTTGGCAGGGGCTACTCCGGTGTTTGCTGATATTGAAGATGAGCGGTACACCATTGATCCAGAGGATGTGAAATGCCGTATCACACAACATACGAAAGGTATCATACTAGTACATTATGCCGGTATGCCGTGCCTGATGGACGAATTTCTTGCTCTTTCCCGGAAACATCATTTGTTTCTCGTGGAGGATGCGGCGCATGTAATTGGTGCGACATACAAAGGGAAAGCGCTCGGGACATTCGGCATCGCGGGGGCGTATTCATTTCACGGCACGAAAAATATCTGCTGCGGGGAAGGCGGAGCCGTGGTGACGAATGATAAAGCCCTTGCAGACAGGATGGAGCTATACCGGGCCAATGGCACGAACAGACGGGAATTTCTCCGCGGAACCGTGGATAAATATACGTGGGTGGGTAGAGGGACGAGCTTCTTTTTATCCGATATTCTCGCTTCCATTCTGGTTGCGCAAATGGAGAAATTGGACCGTATTACCAAAAAACGGGTACGGATAGCCCGGAAATACACGCTTGGCCTGGAAAACTACCAGAATCTGATCGTTTTACCGTTCGTCCCGCCTGATACCGAGCCCAATTGGCACATCTACGCCATCCGGTTTAAAAAAGAAGCCCACGCAGTGCTATTTCTAGAGAGTATGCGTAAACGCGGTATTGCCGTATCCACCCACTACGTCCCGCTTCACTCTTCTCCCATGGGGATTCAGTCCCGCCATGGCGGGACTACCATTCTCCCTGTGACGGATTTGGTGGCTAAAACGCTTGTCCGCCTGCCTATCTATCCGGGCCTGACGGATAGGGAATTGACCTATATACTAAAGGAAGCACGGAAAATTCTGGGGAAATTGAAATGAATCTCAAGATGTGTGCTGTAAGGTGTGTGGTTATTAGTCATTTCTGCACGATATATGTAATGCGATTGTAATAGTCTTTGTTTTATGGATTGATAGTGTGCTATATAGCAAATAGTATTTACTTTAGATTTTATAATTTAGGTTGAAAACTTTTATTCGTTCTGCGTTGTGCGGTATGATATGATGCTTTTCAAATGAAACCGTTTTTCTCCATCATTATTCCGTATCATAATTCTGCCACTACAATAGGACCGCTCCTTGAATCCATTTTTTCTTCAAAAAAAGTGCCACCACTGGAGGTGATCGTGGTGGATGACGGATCGGAGGAGAAGTTCGCAGAAAGCCCTTCGACAGGCTCAGGGCGGAGCAGGGGACAGAAAACAATAAACAATAAACAGAAAACAGAAAACCAAGACCTACGACCTAAGACCTACGACCTACGATCTATTCGCCTTACGGCGAATCGTGGTCCCGGGGCGGCGAGGAATAGGGGAGCAGAGGTCGCCAAAGGTAAATTTTTGGTGTTTTTGGACAGCGATGTGGTTCTTTTTTCTGATGCGCTCCACAATTTATGGAACATATACGAGGATGATCCGGATATCGTGGCAGTGACAGGGGTGTGGGTGAAACATCAGAATACGAAGAAGTTTTTTCCCAATTTTAAGGCGCTTCGGGATTGGAGTTACTGGATCAATGAGCGGGATAAGAGTGGATACTATTACCTCTTTTCTACTCGTTGTGCATCAATAAAGCGGGAAGTGTTTGCCAGACTGAAAGGGTTTAATGAGGACTACGCACTGCCTTTGGTAGAGGATATCGAGTTTACCTACCGTGTAGCCCGCAGGTATGCCATCATTTTTGCGCCTACTGTCCGCGTACACCATGAGTTTGAGGATTTTTGGCCTATTGCCAAAAAATATTTCTGGCGGAGTTTTTACTGGACAAAACTGTATCAAAAAAGAAAAAAATTTGATCCCGTAGCTACGACATTGCAGGAGGCCGTTACTGCACTATCAGGAGTGGGAGTCGTCATTATGAGCCTGTGTGTATTTATATTGGGAATAATGAATGAGGAATTAGGAATAAGGGGACAAACACACATTTTTTTCATTATTCTTTATTCCTTATGCCTACTTCTTATCATTCACACCCTCCTCATCCGTAAGTTTCTCGTGTTTGTCTACCATGAAAAAGGGTTTTGGTTTGCTATAAAATCATTTTTTACGGGACTTGTTCTTTACTGCTTCATCGCCGCCGGCGCTCTATGGGGCCGCATTCGTTAGTTTATAAATAATAGCTTCACAAGGCCTGTCCTTGTGAAGCTAACTTTCTCCCTCTCAGTGAGCGACCTCTTGACACGATTACAGAATCATTATATAATTCTGTAATATGAATTCTTTACTTGCCAATGAACAATTTACGAATATCCAACGGGCGCAAGCCGGTTTGACGAAGCTTCTGCAAAAAGCGGAAAAGACCAAGTCGTATTACCGGGTGATGAAAAACGATGAACCACTTGGAGTGCTTATCCCAAACCAAATGTGGGAGGATTTTGTGGAGGATATCGAAGCGATGAATTCTTTGAAATTTTTGGCATCGGTGAAAAAAGCACGGAAGGAGAAAACGAGTTACAGCATGGAGGAAGTGAAAACTATCCTTGGCCTATGATATGAATCCCGTTATCTTTCGTCCTCACGCACTGAAAGATCTGAAAAAACTTCCAAAATCTACCCAGCGTTTCATTTTTGATAAAATTTCATACTTCGCATCACAAGAGCATGCGTTGATATATGCAAAACAATTAAAACATCTGGAAATCGGAACATACCGGTTCCGTATCGGGGATTACCGCGCTATATTTGATGTTTCCGGTGATACCATTATCATTCTTCGGATAGGCAACCGTCGTGATATTTACAAGTAATTATATTTAGCTTCGCAAGCCTGCCTGCCGGCAGGCAGGGCCTTCTTTTGTGAAGCTAACTTTCTTCCTCTGATTTTATTGTGGCAGCTGAAGCTGGGGAACATAAAGGGACGTGGGAATGTTTGTCTGACCTTTTGCTTTCTTTTCTTCGAGAATTGTAATAATTTCCTGTTCAATTTTTCCTTCATCGGTCGAGCCTTTGGTGATCAGGAGTTTTGTCTGCTCCAGTGCTTTCACCGCATTGTCCCAATCGCCTTTTTGTCGGAATGCATTGGCGAGATTATAAAATCCGTCAATATAATTGGGCTTGAGATTGACGCTTGTGATAAACTCTTTACCTGCATCATCAGTCCTATTGAGACTCATGTAGAGTCCGCCGAGATTGAGGTGGAGCACAGGATTGGTTGGGTCCAGCGTTATCGCCTTTTGATACGAGGCGATGGCCCACATATCCGCATCTTTGGCCATACCGATAAGCCCCTGATATATTCCTGCGATAGTGACCCAATACGTGACATTGGTGGGGGAGAGCGTGATGGCGAGTTTTCCTTCCTGGATGCTTCTGCCTACCAGATTGGTCAGGAGTGTTTTATCATCATTGGTAAGGTTTTGTTTCCTTTCACTATCAACCGGTGCACTTTTCATCACTCCTTCTGCCAAAAGGAGTGCAGTCTGGCCCATCATACTGTGATATGCCGGACTCGTTGGATTGGCTTTGAGTGCTTGTTCTATGAGGAGAAATGTTTCCGTTCCGTTGCCAGTTTCCGCTGATTTGATGGATTGGTAAAGGAATTGTTCGCTTTTGTGCCAGCGGAACAGGCCGTAGAAAGTTATAAGTGATAAGGAAAAAGTAAAAAGAATGATTACATATTTCACAATTCCGTGGATCGGTATGGATATATCTGTGTTTGTATCAGACGAAAACAGGAGAAGGACGATGAGGAGTATGAGAATGAATGTTGGTGGAGCAAAAAGCGCCAAAAGAATGAAAAGAATTGCCTGAATTTTCAACACCGGATGCGTGCTCCACTCTTTCCATAAAAAAATACAAAATGTTCCGAAAGAAACCAGTCCCAATATGCCCATCGTGGTTGTGATATGGAAAAAAAGCGATGCGTTGGTATGAAATCCCATATTCCAGATAGGACTCATGTTGGTGGGTTGGGTCCGGTGGAGCGTAAAGATTTCAAAAAACCGCTCCGGTCCGACACCAAAAAGGATATGGGCAATAGTGTCCCATGCCTGGATCATCAGGTGTACGCCCAGAGGCAGGGGAAGTATCTGGGACGAGGCGAGGGGGATGTATTTGAACAGCGTGATGCCAATGCCTATTATTGTCAGAAGCGCAGTGACGACCGACACCGCAGCAAGAATATCTTTGTGATGTTTCACCGATCCGATTGCGATTGAAATACTGATAGGGAGGGAAAGGCATAAAAACGTGAGAAGCCCGATTGTGGAGCCGACAGGCGTGAAAAACGGATCGACAAACGGAGAACCAATGGAGAAAAACATGGTCGCAAGTCCGAGTTGTTGATACATTACCAGTAGTCCGGCCAGGCCTCCTCCTATACCCAGTCCCAGCCGGAGGATGGTTTTTTCTTTTTGTGAAAAAAGCGTCGGGCCGAAAAAAAGGAGAATGGTTGCCGTTATCCATGTGATGGGACCAAGCGGCGAGAGGAGTGCTTCAATTTTATTAAACGATGAAAAGGCGAGAGAGAAAAACCCTGCTACTGTTATCAGGCCTATTCCCAGTGTCGTTCCCGACCATGAAAAACTGGAGCATCCTGTGAGAATTAGGCGGATAGACCAAGCCAAAAGTACAACGAGAGATATGAGTACAAAAAGCATCCATTTATTCGTATCAAAAAAATCTTTTGTTATCGGCAGGAAAAAAAGAGGAAGGAGGATCAGTGACGCGAGGAGAATTATTTTTGTAGGTTTTGATAGTAACCGATATATGTCCATGGTGAATATAGAATACTACAATAGAAAAAAATAATCCATTATGAGCTAGTAGGAGAATTTGACGTATTGACACATCATGGTTATTGTCTTACAATAGCTATTGTATGGAAACAACGATTGCCATTACCCCGAAATTTCAACTCCACATCCCTGCTGCTATCCGGCAGGCTCTTTCATTGACCCGTCCGGTGCGTGCAACGATTGCTGTGGAAGGGAAACGCATCATTATCACCCCGCACAAAACTTCTGCAGTCCTTTCTTTGGCAGGGACGTTTAAAGCTACGCGTACCAAAAAATATCCGGTTGACCGGATTCGTGACTTCATCCCGTATGAGCGGTAAAAAACAACGCATATTTCTTGATACCAGCGTCATTATCCGTTTTTTTACGGCTGATGATGTGAAAAAGTTTGAGGATTGTACAACGCTGTTTGAACAGATAGAAGAGGGAGTGTTTGTCCCGTATATTGCAAACACGGTGATCATGGAGAGCGTATTCGTCCTCATGAAACTGTATACATTTCCAAAAGACCTGGTGGTGAAAGCAATACAATCTCTCCTTTCCATGCGCAATATGACGGTTGTCGAAAAAACGGATTCGACGAAAGCCCTGAAATTATTTTCAGCACACAATGTATCGTTTGGCGACTGTATGATTGCCAGCCAAGTGCCGGTGGGCGTACGGCTGGTGACGTATGATGCGGATTTTTCTCATCTGGGTATCTCTTCATTGACTCCCTCTGCGTTACAAACCCTCTAGCCTTCCCTCCTCTTGACTTAAAAATTAGAGTAGTGATAAAGTAAAGGAAGAGTATATGGACACCCAGCAACCGATAAATACTACCAATCCTTCGACTGCGCTCAGGACAAGTCCGATAAATACTACCAATGTCACAAATAATATGAATGGCAGGGGAGATCATAAAACAAAATTTCTGGTTATCGGTGCTATTATTTTGAGTCTTGTTTTGATTATTACTGCAGCCACTATGGGAGTCCGGAAAAGTAAGGAGAAAAATCCTGCATATCTGGATCCCGTCACAATACTAAAAAATACGCTTTTCCCGCCGAAGATCAATATGACAGGCCCACCGGGCCTTCCCGGCGGATGGGTAGCTCCCATGCCATCGACCACCCCCCCGCCAGCGCCCTTAACTCCATAGCTTTCTGCTTTCTGTTTATTGTTTTCTGTCCCACCCTGAGCAGTTCGACAAGCTCACTGTACACCTGCCGAAGGGCTCATTGCTCATAAATTAGCTTCGCAAGGTCTGGCCTTGCGAAGCTAGATTCTATACTCCGTGCTAGGTTGACACACGAGCACTTGACAAATACCCAGGATTTATGTAAACTACTCATTGACGTATGCTCTACCAAAGACAACTTTTTCCACACCTTGAAGCCGAGCTCGAAACGAAGGAGATGACCGTCATCACCGGTATGCGTCAAGTGGGAAAGACTACTGCGCTTCGTCATCTGTATGATTTGGTGAAATCAGAAAATAAAACACTCTTGGATTTAGAGAATCCACTCGTTCGGAAAGTATTTGAAGAAGAGAATTATGATACTGTGTGGAGCAATTTGCGGCAATTTGGGATTACGAATACGACCAAAGCATATATTTTTCTTGATGAGGTTCAAAATTTACCGAATATCAGTAGGGTAGTGAAATATCTCTACGATCATTGGAACGTAAAATTTATTCTCACCGGCTCAAGCAGTTATTATTTGCGCAACCTTTTTCCCGAGTCGCTTGCAGGTCGAAAAATCATTTTTGAACTGTTTCCGCTCTCCTTCACCGAATTTTTAGTGTTTAAAAAAATAGACCGCACGGTAGAACCATCATTGCAATCGAAAGCACTCCATAAAAACCGGATTGCGTATGAAAAATTAGTTTCCTATTACGACGAATTTATGGAGTTTGGCGGATTCCCATCTGTAATTCTGGAAGAAAAACAGGAACGTAAACGACTCATGCTTTCTGAAATCTTTACCTCATATTTTGAAAAGGATGCAAAAAATTTAGCTGATTTTAAAGATATGTCAAAGTTGCGTGATCTCATCCTCTTATTGGTTCCCCGTGTTGGGTCGCGCATTGAAGTCTTAAAATTAGCTTCTACGCTTTCTGTTTCCCGTGAAACTGTGTATAACTACCTTTCATTCCTTGAACAGACCTATTTCATTTCTTTACTTCCAAAATATTCATCAAGCATAGACCGGCAAGCGGCCGGAAGTAAAAAAGTGTTTTTGTGTGACTCCGGTATAGTAAATATCCTTGGAAAGGTTTCTCAAGGGCAGGTATTTGAACAAAGTATCTATCAAAATCTCCGTAGCATGCACGCTGTGGCATATTACAGCAAGGAGGGATCAAATGAAATTGATTTTATCGCGGATTCAACGAGTGCGCTTGAAGTAAAATATACCATGTCCCAACATGATGTAGCGACACTCATCAGGAGAAGTAAGGGTCTGGGAATACAGGAAAATTATGTCATCACGCATCAATATTCAAACCATCCACAAGCAATTATCGCCACAGACCTATAATTGGATTAGTCTTCCCCCTCCCCATTGACTTCCCCTGTGAATATGTCACTATATAATTATAGATGAGAAATTATTCTTTGATCCTGCCATGAATAACGATCTTCAAAAAATAGTACAGAGAGCGATAGAACAAGTAAAAAGAACGCTCGTGTTCTTTTTTACGCAGTTTCTTCTCCTCATCGGCAAAGTTCTTTTGTTTGTAGAACTTCGGTATTACCGTTTCCACACAAGCCCGAAAGGGAAAATGACAGAAGAAAAGCTTGCAGCATTTCGTGCTCAGATTTGGCCGACGTTTCTCATATTTGGATCCTATGTCCAAAAATATACCTTTATTGCTTTTGCATATATCCGTGAGCAATACAAACGGTTTATCGCCACAGAGGTAGGCAGAAAATTCCGCACCATTGCGCTGTTTCTTTGGTATACCGTCCGGGCAATATTTGTCAAACTTTTTTCCTACCTCCCCACACTCAAAACATTCTTCTTAACTCTTTCATCATATCTCATAAATTTTAAATCTTATATCATAAATCTGCATCTCATGACCCCTCCTCTTACGAAAGAAAAGAAAAAAGCATGGGCGGTGATTGGAATTATTGGCATAGTAGTATTCGCTTTGATAAATATCTATACATTTCGATATGGTGCACAGTTAGCGCGGAAATGGGAAGCAGAGAGGATTGCGAGAATTCCTCCAGCGCCTACTCCCACCCCGACGCCCACACCGATTCCGTTTAAAGTAAAAGGAATCATGAAATTTACGACTAGTTTAGGCGCTACGGACGGCCCGAAGATGACCAAATGCAGTATAGACCCGCTTGACTTTTCGACCAGCCCCACACAGACATTTACCGTGGATGTAAGCCACGGCAAGCCCGTGACCTCCGTGACCGCCGTACTCATGAGTGACAATACACAAAAAAATGTCCCTCTTACGTTGAAGACCGGTTCAGCTACCAGCGGTACGTGGGTGGGGTCGTGGAATGTGTCTGACACCGCATGGTACCGGTACCAGATAGCCGTGAATGCAACAGATGGGACAAACACCAGTAATGTGGTGGTAACGCTAAGATAGAGAGAGTATGAAAAAAATTTTTCTATTCATTATTATAATACTCGCGCTTCTGTGGCACGGGGGATGGATGTCTTCTTCTCCTGTCTTTGCCGAAAGCTGCGTGATGAGCAATGCCGGATCTGCTTTTATTTCGAATGCTAGTCGTGCCGACTCCTGTGGTGATCCTCTCCAAATCGCTCATACTGTCGGTGATGTAGCGCCAGTGTCAAAAATAGTTATCTATGGGACTGTAGCTTCTTCTCTCACAGGATCATCAAAATGTTGGATTACCCAAAATTTGGGTGCTGATAGTCAGGCGCCTTCAGTCACCGATACGAATGAAGACCATTCTGGGTGGTATTGGCAGTTTAATAAAAAACAGGGATTCAAGCATGATGGTACTACGCGTACACCGAGTACGACTTGGACTACTCAAATTAGTGAAGATAGCAACTGGACATCCGGTAACGATCCCTGCACATCGCTTCTTGGTACGGGTTGGCGTTTGCCAACAAGCATAGAATGGCAAAATGCTATTTCAAATGGTGGCTGGACTACATGGACACAAGCTTATGCCTCTCCCCTAAAACTCCATGCCGCTGGTTTCCTTTACGATAGCAGTGGTGCGTTGGATTACAAAGGCGTGTATGGAAACTATCGAAGCAGTACACAGGACACCACCATTACCAATGGGTTGAATTTGAATTTTAACGATAGTGTGGCTGTCATGTATAACCATAGTAAAGCCTTTGGTTTTTCTGCCCGTTGTGTGAGAGATATCGTGCCATATGCCGGTTGTAAGTTCAGCAACAATGTTGACGGACTGGATACGGGAACCGGAATACAAAACACAGCCAAACTCACGGTTCCCAGGAATAAGACGCTGACTATTATCGACGAAGGTAGTAATCCTTCGACACTGGCAGTCGGATCCATGATCATTGAAGATGGTTCGAGTGTCGTCATCCCAGAAGGCTCCCAGATCATGATCGGCGCTGCGATCTATATGAAAGATGCAGACGGAGACGGCTATCCTGCTGCAGGGGAGCAAAAAGCAAGTTTTACTGATCCGGGTGCGGGATGGAAACGGAAAAATACGTTTTTTGAGCAAGCTGACCGAGAAACGCCTACCTCATCCACAGGCCTGATAGCCCAGTGGAATTTTAATGATTTGGTCGAGCTTCCAACCACAGACTGCAACAACACTTTTTCTGTTGCCCACACCGCAGGTACTGTGGCACCCGTTACAAAAACAGTAGTGTACAATAGTGTGGCATCTAATCTTTCCGGGTCGAATAAGTGCTGGATTGCCCAAAACCTTGGTGCCACTAATATGGCATCGGCATTTTCTGATAGTACTGAAGCCTCAGCAGGGTGGTATTGGCAGTTTGGTCTTCAACAGGGATACAAGTATGAAGGTACTACCCGTACGCCCAATTCGACATGGATTACTTCCGTCAGTGATAATAACCATTGGAATTCTACCAAAGACCCCTGCACGCTCCTTCTTGGTGCAGCTTGGAGATTGCCAAGTAATGTTGAAATGAATGCCCTTTTCGCGAATGGAGGGTGGATTAATTCTGGCCTTGCTGCTTATAATTCTAATTTAAAAATGCATGCAAACGGAGGCCTGAATAATATCACTGGAGCGGTGGTAGATAGAGGGGGAACTGGTGTTTGGTATTCCTCCACATCTTATAACGCCACAACAACTTACTATTGGTATACTCAATCTACTTTTTTTAGTGTAGCGAGAGCAGAAAAGGCTTATGGGTGGGGAGTACGGTGTCTGAGAGATGTAATACCCTCTGTGACCGTATCTGCTGGATCGTGCGGAGCTGCGTGTAGCGGCAAGCTAAATGGTTTTGCTAACCTTACATCTGCAGATGCACTCGCTGGTTCCGGCTTGACTGCGGCAAATAAAAAGTGGGGCGCAGGGGCGTTCATGTTTGACGGGACGAATGATTATATGAGTGTGGCTGATAGTGATACCCTTTCTCCTACACTAAAATCCGTTGAATCGTGGGTCAAGATGAATGCGCTTGGGACAAATAAAATGGTAGTGTGGAAAGAAAACGAATATGGAATTATTTATAATGCAACGGCAAAGAATTGTACTGCAAATAAATTTGGTTTTGCGCAATACAATGGAAGTGCATGGGTGTGTGCCAGTAGTACTACTACTCCTGTTACCGGACAGTGGTATCACCTCGTTGGTACGTATGACGGAACCAATGTCCGCCTCTATGTAAATGGTGTATTGGAAGGTGGTCCCACCGTGGCAGGAAGTTCACCAAATACTACAAACAATCTTATTATTGGGGGTTTGAATGGTACGGGAACGAATGAAATAAACGGTACCATCGACTCCACCCGCATCTACTCCCGTGCGCTTACGGCGACGGAAATTTTGAGCAACTATACCAGAGAAAAGTTGGCAACAGTGGATTGTGATGACAATGACGCTACGATTCCTGTACTCAATCCCTGTCAGGGAGGCGTGAATCTCGCTACCGGGGATTTTGAGCGGGGGAAAACCGTCGGTGGAGCAGCACAAAGCTATTACGGCGAAATCGGCAAAGACCCCTCGCTTGTCGGACTCTGGCACTTGAATGAAACCGCGGATAATACCTGTACCGGCGGGGTCAATGACGCCTGTGACAGTAGTGGAAATATAAATAACGGCGCAGCCACCGGTACGACGATTGTGGATGGAATTATGGGGAAGGGGAGACAATTTAATCTGCTTGCAGCAACGCAGACTGATTCTATAAATACCTCCATCACGAACACATCATCAGCAAAATTTTCTAATGCGTTTACTGCTTCAGCATGGATTTATCCGACAGCGTGGGATGCATCACACAACACTATTATGGGACAGGAAAATGGATTTCTTTTTGCTATCAATGCATCAGGAGTACCTGCAAATTATATTTATGCTGCTGCCGCTTTGGGAGGTCCCGATGTGGGCTGTCCCACAGTTTCACTAAATAAATGGTCACATATGGCGCTTGTCTATGATGATAACATGATAATGTCATATCTCAACGGTGTCCGCTGTGGATCTGGAATTGCAAAAACCGGCGTTATGCTTTCTACGAGTTTAGTATATATTGGCATGCGCAATGCGGCCGGAACAAAACAGCCTTTTCATGGATCCATTGATGAAGCTGCTCTTTACTCCCGTGCTCTCACCCCCGAAGAAATCCATGCGCAGGCAACGCGGAGCCCCTGGGCGCGGTACACGTCACCGGTCATAGACATGGAAACAGCAAAAACAAGTATTCCGTTTACGTGGACAGGGGAAGGAATTGGCACGCGCACGTGGTCGTCAGGACTATTAAATACCACCACAGAAGGCGAAGCACCGTATAGCACCACAGGTTTGGTGGCAGAATGGAAATTTAATGAATCAAGCCTTGCAACTGCCTATAACGGAGAGATTCCGGGAACGACACCGACGCCTATGGCTACAGGCGGAACAATTACTGAATCCGGCGGGTACCGAATCCATACATTTACCGCTGATGCTACCTTTACCCCTGCTTTTACCGGAAACGTTGAGTATCTTGTGGTTGGAGGAGGAGGAGGAGGAGGAGCAAATAGCAGTACATGTGGTGGTGGAGGGGGTGGAGGAGGAGGAGTAAGATCAGGATCTATTAATGTCATTAGTTCAGGATACGCCGTTGTGGTTGGTACTGGTGGTGCAGGAGGAGGAGGGAATGGCGGAGATGGCGTAGTAGGTATTAATTCATCATTTAATGGCGTTATTGCTGATGGTGGTGGGGGTGGTCCTGGTGGAGCTAAAGCTGGAAAAGCTGGTGGTTCAGGTAGTGGGGGTGGTTCTGCTTGCGGTTCTGCATCCCTCCCAGGAGGAACTGGTATCGTTGGTCAAGGATATGCAGGTGGAATAGGAGCTACAGTTTATGGTGGTGGCGGTGGGGGTGGTGCGAATGCCGTTGGTGGAAACAGCAATGGTAGTATCGCTGGAGTAGGAGGTAGTGGTAAGACATCATCTATCACTGGTTCATCTGTACTTTATGGTGGTGGCGGTGGCGGTGGGGGGTCAGCTAGTGGTTCCAGTGGTGGTGGAGGGGGAGCAGGTGGAGGAGGAGCAGGGTCTGGAACGGCGGCTGGAACTGGTGGTACAAATGGTCTTGGTGGAGGAGGTGGAGGAGGAGGGTATGCTTCTTCGGTGTACTATTCAGGTGGAAAAGGTGGAGATGGTATCGTTATTGTCCGGTATCCTTTTCCTACTCCTACCCCTGATCCAGGAGGGACGTGCGGAGCGGCATGCAACGGCACGCTCACGAATTTTACCAATCTTACTGCCCAGGATGCCCTCGCCGGATCGGGCTGGACTGCAGCAAATAAAAAGTGGGGCGCAGGAGCGCTCATGTTTGACGGGACGAATGATTTTGTGGAAGTTGGAACAGGACCTAGTGTGAAGGGACTTTCTCAGTATACGCTGGAAACGTGGTTTAAAGTGAATTCTATGCCTGCAGTTGGAGCAGCGCAAACGATTTATAAAGAACATCGTAATAGCGATACATCTGTAAGAACAAAAATTCTTATTGAAAATGTCCACTCAACATACGGAAATGAAGCAAATTCTCTCACATTCCGTTTTAGGGATACTGATGCACTTGCAACGCCATTGAATGTAACCACTGGTCCTAATTCAATAGCTGCTGGTCAATGGTATCATGTCGTAGCTGTTTATGATGCTATTAATGACATTCAGAAAGTATATTTGAATGGGGCATTAGTGAAAACCGGCACTAACGTTATCGCTGCTGTTAGTAATACCCCTCCATTTAGTGCTAATAGAATTGGGGTTGATGCTACCACAGAATATTTCAACGGCACCATCGACTCCACCCGCGTCTACAATCGCGCTCTCACTGCCGCGGAAATACTTTCTAACTACAATTCAGGAAACATTGAATTCCAGTGGCGGGCGGGGAGTACCGCTACACCGGATTCCACAGACTATGCGGCAGGTACGAACTGGACAAAATGGTCGGCGAGTACTAATGTTCCGAAAAGTTGTTATGAACTTTTAGAATTAGGTGTGACAACAAGCGGGTATTATACGATAGACCCGGATGGTTCCGGAGGAAATGACCCTTTTTCTGCGTATTGTGATATGACCACTGATGGAGGAGGGTGGACAAGAGTTGCGAAATTCGGTACTGCATACAACATTGCAGGTTCAACATACACCACTGGATTTGGCGTTGCTACGGATACCCAATATGCACATCCATGCGCCTTATTTAACAGTTTTAGATCTACTCATACGATGAGAATAAATATGGGATCAGTGAAGGATTATTTCAAGCCTACGAGTAGCTACACTCTTTGCCAGATGATTTCAGAATCACCAAGCACTCATTTTCAGTGGAGCAGCAGTTATAACGGAACGTTTCTGACCCCGAGTTATTATACAGCTCATTTAGGAGGAAGTGTAGGGAGTTGGTCAGCTGCTATTGATGGGAGAGCGTATTTAAGTTTCTGGGGTGGTGGGGGTGCTGGTAGTGGTTGTTGCCACAATACTTCTACGATTTACGGAGGGTCAGTTGATGGGGCGGTTTGGGGTCGGGCGTTTGAGATGTATGTCAGGGAAACGGAGCAGATAGACAGTATGGATAGCTCACAAGCCTCCTGGTATTGGGATATCAATGCGGCAGGAAATGCCGACGGCGCAACAGCGCTGTACACGCCCAAAACTAAAGCGCAGGATGCGACGATTAAAACAGAAGGTTCAGGTTCGATGAAAGTAGGTCTCGGCCAACCGCGAGCAAATGCAAATACTGTGGGGTTGTGGCATTTGGATGAAGTCGGTGGAGCAGGGGCATATCTCGAAGACAGTTCTGGTAATGCAAATCATGGGACACCAGTAGGGACAACCGTGGTAAATGGAGTTTTTGGTAGTAAGGGAAGAAATTTTCCCGGCATCATTGATAATTATCTTTCTTTAGGGGATTTAAATAATGCTATTGATGGAGTCAATAAATTCACGTATGAGGCATGGATTAATCGAAAAGGAACAAGTGGTGGAGCTGCTTACTATGATGGAATAATAACAAAAACATACGCTGACACAAATAGATCAATTCTCGTTTTATCCAGCGCTGTAGCTGGTGCTGATGATTTATATGCAGGTATTGGAAGTGGAGCTGTTAGTGCTTATGGCACTACTTCAAGTAATTTAATCCAAGTAAATGTGTGGCGTCATGTGGCCATGGTTTTTGATGGTACGCAATCAACCAATGCAACCCGATTGAAAGTATATATTGACGGGGTACAACAAGCATTAACGTTTGTAAATACAGTTCCTGCTTTAACAGGAGTAAATGATTCACCAGTATTGGTCGGTAAACTTAGTGGATATACTTTTAATGGTATTATTGACGAAGTCCATATTAGTAATTCTGCCCGGACTGCCGAAGAAATCAATGAAAACTACCGCGCAGGGAGGGATCACGGTGTGACCAGGGTGATATCCTCGACGGATTTGACGAACAAATCCAAACTCTCCTTCTGGTTTGCAGGAGACCGGCTGGGGACGTATAGCAAGATGATTGTGGGAAGCTCTGCGTTTGCCAACTACGAGCCGGATGCAAACACCGTCGGACTCTGGCATCTGGAAGAACAGAATGGAACTGGTGCGTATATCAAAGACAGCGCCGGTTCCTATCACGGTACACCCGCAATGACCTATACAAACGGAAAAATTGGAAAAGGACGATTGGGTACTGCTGCCACAGAAATTTCTCTTGGGAGTCAGTCAATTGCTGATGGATTGGCAAATGTGATGGTATCAGCGTGGGTGTATCCCACAGCCCAGACGGCCGGGACTCACTTTCGTGTGTTTAGTGAACAATACGTACTCTATGTTGGACAATATGGCGCACAAGTATCATTTTATATGGGCAACGGTACGGCGTTTACCAGTACGGATGTCACCGGTGGAGCGATCCCAATCAACCAATGGAGTCATATTACGTGGGTAAAAAGCGGAGTAAATTATTTTATATATATCAATGGCGCATTGACTAAATCAGGAACGACTGCTCCTGCAACGCTGGGGACGAGTGCAAATATAAATTATATAGGAAGCTATGATGGCGCGACTCAGGGTTGGGTCGGTCATCTTGATGAAGTCAGGGTGGATAACGTAGCCCGTACCCCTGCCCAGATCCGTGAGGCGTATGAGGTGGAGAGGCGCAGCCACCCGATTACGGTGGATTTCAAATCAGGACTCGTTGCCGGGGCGCTGATTGCGGACGTAAGTGACCTTGCATTTTCTGTGGATGAAACCGTGTACGGCTCTACGGTCAAAGCCAATCATCTCTTTGTCGGGGATAAAATTATCGTTAAAGAAAAGGTGGGGATGACGGAGTATATCGCCCAGGGGACGGTGGCATCGGTGGTTAGTGCAACTGGAGCAGTGACGGTGAGTGCGTGGGATAGCGGTTCAACGTTTCCTCCGACCGTTGGATTTTCAGTCAATGCGACCGTTTTCAAATGGCAAAAGGAGCTTATGGATCTCACGGGTACCCTTCCGTCACAAAGAAGTGCGCTCACCTATCTCACATTTCGGCCGTATGATATGAGCAGCGGTGCGACCATGTGGATCGACGATATTCGTGCCGTCGGGCCGTACATCAACACGTCAGGAAAGACTTTGACTCTACCTGCAGCGAAACGATATTGGCAGCTCCGTGCGCTGTTTTCGACCAGCGATACTGCGGTATCGCCATCACTGACCAGTCTCAACATTCAGGATGTTCCGCCCATGCTCACCCCGACACCGACGCCGAGTTGCCAAATCGGATGCATGAAATGCAGCGGGGGATCAGCAGTCCCGGTCACAGCCGGAGCTGATGATAATGATTTTTGTGCTCCGATCGTGTGCTCGGGCAAGACATGGGGATGGGGCGCATCTGCACCGCTTTCCTGCATGGAAGCGGCAGTGAAAACGGCAAATAATGGGATGTGCAATGGAGCAGGCGCGTGTTATACCGCACTGAGTGATGTGTGTCAGGAAAAACCAACCCCGGCTCTTGCTTCCTGCGGATCGGCAGGGTGCAAAAAAGCGTGTGGCATTACGGACACGTTTACTTCCTCAGAGACATATAATACTCCGGCAGAAATTTGTTATACGGATTATGCCCAGCACGCTTGTCCAAATAGTAATGAAAAATGTAATGAGGCTGGTACGTGCGTCACCTGTAATGGTAGTGGCATAGCCTGTACAGCCGATGACCAGTGTTGTGGAGGGTTAGTCTGTGGAACGGATGGTGATAGTGATGGATATTTCAGTCTTACCTTGGGACACACCGGTACGTGCCAGACAGCAAAACCGTATACGGACTGCAATGATGCAAATGTAACGTATCATCAAAAGGATCAGTCAACAGGAGGTACGATTACAACATCCGGCGGATATAGAATACATACATTTACAACCGTAGGGAATGCTACATTTACTTCTGCCTGTTCAGGAGATGTTGAGTATCTCGTTGTTGCCGGCGGCGGAGGAGGAGGCGGAGGAATCTATCATGCTGGTGGAGGTGGTGGAGGTGGGGTGCTATCTGGTTCGAATTATTCTGTTTCTTCAGGGACACCAATACCTGTCACTGTGGGAGGTGGTGGACCTGGAGGGGGAGGTTCAGCACAAGGATCAAATGGTGTAAATTCTGTTTTTGGCACAATAACCGCAACAGGTGGAGGCGGCGGAGCGTGCAGTAGTTCCGGCGGCGGGAAAAACGGCGGTTCCGGTGGAGGAGCTACGTATTATGGCAGTTATAATGTTCCCGGAACAGGTATTTCGGGTCAGGGGTATAGAGGTGGATATGCTATTATGTATGGGTCTGGCGGTGGTGGTGGCGCAGGCGCCGTAGGGTTTTCTGCACCTTCAATGTTTGTAGCAGGAAATGGAGGTAGTGGGATTTCGAATTCTATCAGTGGAGCCAGTGTTTATTATGGCGGTGGAGGAGGAGGAGCTATATGTACAAATAGTGGAGTGGCTCAAACAAGAGGATGGGGAGGACTTGGTGGAGGAGGATATGGATCAGATGGAATTATTGCACCAGCCAATGGAACAGCGAATACTGGAGGCGGTGGAGGTGGAGCTGAAAGACAATCAACAACCGGTGGTACAGGCGGTTCAGGCATTGTCATCGTCCGGTATATCCCATAAAATTTTTAAACCTCCGAATAAATTAGCTTCGCAAGGTACCGGCCGGTACTTAGCTTCGCAAGGCCTCGCCTTCGGAAGCTAACTGTTTACTACAGGATAGTATCCCCGATGATGCAAGACTGATAGTTGTTTGCATAAAAGAATAATTCATTTATAATAGGTATCATATGAAGCAAACTATTTTGGAGTATGACGTGGTTTTTGAGGAAGCAGAAGAAGGGGGATACACGGTATATGTGCCCTCGCTTCCCGGGTGTATTTCAGAAGGAGACACATTTGAAGAAGCGCGAAGTAATATTACAGAAGCTATCTCAGCATATCTGGAAAGTGTCGCCAAAGAAGGTGAAAAAATCACTTCTCAGGAGAAAAATTTCTTTATCGGGAGGATTGCCATACCTCTTGCAAATCTCATTGTATGACCGTATGAGTAAAATTCCTGCGGTAAAACCAAAAAAATTACTTTTCTAGCTTCGCAAGGCCTCGCCCTCGGAAGCTAACTGTTTACTACAGGATAGAATTACATCCTGTAGTAAAATTGTCGTGATACTTTTGGTGATTTTGTTTTTTTTGCGTTTCGGGTACTTTATTTTTCGTCAAGGAGAAGGGGAGCAATCCGAAGAATACTCATTTCATCTATGCTTTCGTCTTCAACGAATGATTGGTAGGACGTATTTCCGCTTTTTGAAAAAAAAGAGAGGATTTCGTTTGGTTTTACCCACGCTGTTTTTCGCAGTTCTAGGTATTCCCGATAGGATGAAAATTCCCAGCTTCGCAAGGCCTCGCCTTTTGAAGCTAAGTAATTACTATAAGATTTACTTATCAAAGAGCGCGGATTTCTGTGAATATAGTATGTGATATACAGAAGTTGATCGTCTGATAGTATTTGTACTGCTTTATAGACACTTTGAAAAATTGAGCCAACCCACTTGTATTTTTTGTTGAAATACATCGTATACCGTGTACACAAAGAATTCATAAACCGGTCGATTGCATCCGCGTCGGTTTGTTTGACCAGTAAATGAAAATGATTCGGCATCAGGCAATATGCCGTCAGGGTGATGGTATCGAAAAAATTATTGAGCCGGAGAAGTTTTACCGCGTGAGCTTTTTCTTTCCATGATGCATGTTCATCCATGATGACAGAACGGAGTGCGATTTCATCTTTCGGTTCAAGATAAGTTTTCAGATATGAAAGAAATACTCCGTAATCCTGTTCGTCTTTGAAGATGAGCTGTTTATTGACGCCGCGATTATAGAGATGATAGAAGGCATTGCCTTCATATGTTTTTAGTGTATTTTTTCCCGGCATAATTTTAGTATATTCCAAATTTTCAGCATCGCAAGCCCTTCCCAAAACTAGCTTCGAAGGGCCTCGCCTTTTGAAGCTAAGTGTTTACTACAGGATAGTATCTCCGATGAGACAAGGTTGCCGCTTGACAAGGTGTCTGTATTTAGTAAAATAGAAACACCATGGTAGCTAGATTTATACAAAATGAAATTCTTAGGGAATTGAAACCGGGGAAGGTTGTCTGTCTTTTCGGCGCACGGAGAACGGGAAAAACTGTTCTTATCAAAACGTTACTTAAAAAATTAAAAAATAAAAAAATATTAAGCCTGTATGGGCAAAATTTGACAGTCCAGGAGATATTTTCTTCCCAAAGAACAGAAACGATTCAAAAATATATTGCCGGGCATGACACAGTTTTTATTGACGAGGCTCAATATATTCCCAATATCGGCACCAATTTGAAACTGGCTGTCGATACGCTTCCCCGTCTTTCATTTTTTGTTACCGGCTCCTCCTCTTTTGACTTGAGAAATAAGATTGGGGAACCGTTGGTGGGTCGAAGCACTATGTTGAAACTCTATCCATTTTCCCAACTCGAACTTTCTAAAGGTGAACGTTCTATCGAGACGGCGGCTAATTTAGAAACCCGACTTATTTACGGATCATATCCGCAAGTGGTGCTGGCCTCTACTGACCATAAAAAAATAAAAATATTAAGCAACATCCGCGACGGCTATCTGTTAAAAGATATACTCACGCTGGATAATCTGAAAGATTCTGTCTTTGTTTTCAACTTGTTGCGTCTTATTGCTTTCCAGATCGGTCATGACATCTCGTATTTGGAGCTAGCGCAGCATCTCAATTCCCACCCCGATACGATACGTCGATATCTAGACCTCTTAGAAAAGGTTTTTATCATTTTTCCTCATCATGGATATAGCAGGAATTTACGAAAAGAATATACTAAAACCCCACGGTACTATTTTTGGGATAACGGGATTAGAAATACCCTCATATCTAATTTTAACCCCTTATATTCACGGGATGATGTCGGCGCTCTTTGGGAAAATTATTGTATTTCTGAGCGTAGAAAAAGAAATGGCTATAAGAACGTTTTTGCGAATTATTTTTACTGGCGCACCTATGATCAGAAAGAGATAGATTTGGTGGAAGAGCGGGAGGGAAGATTATTCGGTTTTGAGATGAAGTGGGGCAAAGCCAATGTCAAAGCTCCGAAAGATTTTTTACACACCTATAAGGGTTCCAGCTTTGAAGTGATAACGAAAGAAAATTATCTGGATTTTATCCTGTAAACCCTTCGACACGCTCAGGGCAGGCAGAAAACCCTTCGACACGCTCAGGGCGGGACACAGAGAAAGATATGTTACTTTATAGTTTGAAATACTTTGATGTTGACAAAACCTGGGTTTGATCAAGCATACAAACTCCTATTTTTTCCCTTGCATTTTCAAAAATCCTGTGCCATAGTGGGATGAGGAGTGGTGTTTTTTATGAAAAAATCATCTTCTTTTTTGTCCCATGCTCAGCCCAGATCGGTTCGACTGAGCAGTTCGACCCTGAGCTCACTGCCAAAGGGCTCACCGTCGAAGTCCTGTCGAAGGACTCATTGTCACCTGTCACTTAAAAAAGGTTTTACCTTCATTGAAATTATGATCACCATCATCATCATCGGTATCCTATCTCTTATGGGGATATCCATGTCTATGACCACGCAGAAAAAGGGGAGGGATGTAAAACGAAAAGCAGATCTTTTTACCGTTGTGAAGGCATTAGAAAGTTACATGAATGACTATAGCACGTATCCTCCGTCAACTGATGGAAAAATTCTTTGGTGCGGGATAGATCAGGAGGATGCGTGTGAGTGGGGAGAGCCGTTGATAAAAGAAACCACCGATGTGGATACAGAAGGAAATCCAATCAGTACGGTTTATATGACATCTCTCCCGAAAGATACGAATAGTTTTCAAAGCTATTTTTATGAATTTGTGGAACCTAATGGATATCGGCTCTACGCCCGGCTGGAAAATGAAAAGGATCCTGATTGGTATCAGTATGCGACGAATTGCAGTACTGATGCCACACCCCGTAATTGTACGTATGTGATTACCAGTGAAGCTGTATCAAATCCAATTTAAATATGATATCTATGCGAATAATACTATCAACTGCACTATAAAAGTATCGGAAGAATGTACCAGCATAGATGTATGCAAAGAGGGCAAGATAGAGAAAGATAGTCGCTATGAATACACAAGTAAGGAGACTGCGTGGCTTTTCTTTGAGCGAGCTTCTCGTGGTTGTCGTCATTGTGACGCTTCTTGCCATTGCGATTATTATGGGATATCAGACGCAGATAGCTAAAGCCAATGATGCCAAACGGAAAGATAATTTGAATGAATTTAGAATTGCGTTTGAAAATTATTATAATGATAATTCTTGCTACCCGACAGAAGCAGTGTGGAATGGTTGTACATGTGATGGGAATTGTCTTTCTCCCTATATGGAGAATTTTTTGTGCGATCCGACGACCCGACAGAAGTATTTTTACTATCCGTTTAATAAACCAGAGCCTGATGTGAATACCTGTATAGGGTACCGACTGTATGCCAAATTAGAGAATAGAGGCGATCCTGACATTATTTCGGTGGGGTGTGATTGGATACGAGGGTGTGGAGATGATGACAGGGCGTCATACAACTATGGAATTTCTATGACTGGGTCGTTGACTGCGGCGGATTTTGTACCAAATCCGACATCGACACCTACGCCTACGCCGATACCTATAATTATGGGAGAGTTTTTTTGTTTGGGGGATGGAAGTAGAATTTGCAATGCACAGACCGGATGCGTTCCTACGTTCGATAAGCGCTATTGTAATGAAGTGCTTATAAATGAATTTGGTTGTCAGGGGTTTGTAAGTAAATCATCATGTGATTCTTTGTGTGAAACTAGGTATGATCAGTATAAATGTCCGGCAACAGAAACACTGGACTGTCTAGCCTGGCGGCGGACTCCCTGTCAATAATAATATATGAACAAAAAACAAACATTCTATGGGTTTACCCTTATCGAACTTCTCATCGTCATCGCCCTTTTGGGATTTCTCTCCATCACAGGATTATCCCTGTTTCAGGGGTCACAAAAACGGGCGAGAGATAGTCGTCGGAAAACCGATCTTTGGCAGGTCACAAAAGCGCTGGAGATGTATGCAAATGATTATGGATATCCGAAGTCAACAGTTGGAGGGGTAGAAAGCGGAAAAATCATAGGGTGCGGTGGTGGATCAACTGCTTGTGAGTGGGGTAGTACATGGAGCAGAGAGACTGTTTATATGCAGAAACTTCCCAAAGATCCGGGAGCTGTGTCATACTGCTATCAGGTAGTGAGTAATGGGTATAAGCTCTTTGCAAAGCTGGAAGATGCGGATGATGCGGATGTAACGAGTGGGACGTGTAATAGTATGCCATATAATTATGTGATACGGAGTTCAAATTTATTGCCGACGCAGTAATAGGGGACATTGGACAATGAGCAGAAAACAGAAAACCCTCCTTCGTCCCGACGTACGTCGGGGCTACGGAAGGGCAGGCAGGGTGGGACAGAAGACGGTGACACGGGACAATGAGCCCGCTCCGACTCGGATATGGTCGGATCGAGGCGAGCAATGAGCAAAAAGTAGAAAACAGAAAACGAATTATGATGTATGATAGAACTATGAAAAGAAAAAAGGGTATAACCCTGAGCGGTTCGACTGAGCAGTTCGACCCTGAACTCACTGCTGAAGGGATCACCGTCGAAGTCCTGTCGAAGGGCTTTACACTCATCGAATTGTTAGTAGTAATTGCTATCATGGCAGTTCTTATGGCTGTTGTGTTACCGAATTATTTGGGAGCCAGAGAACGCGCTCAAGATGCAAAATTAAAAGGAGAGATGAATCAGCTGAAAAGCGCTCTCAGGATGTATTATAACGATTATCAGCGATACCCGGCACCTATTATAGGACCTCAAGGGCAATGGACGTTTCTAGGATGTGGTACAGATGGAGCACATGTATGCGGCATTTCGGAATCGGATGTGTGTACAAATTTTTGGTTCGCCTCAGGTGGTGCTGATGGATGTAGCTCTATCTATATGAAAAAAGTTCCGGCCGGAGGATCCGGTGGATTGAAATACTATCAAACGAATTCTGATAATTTTGCGGTATGCATTGATGGATTGAAAAACGCATCAGATCCAGACGCTCTTACCAGCCGAACTCAATGCGCTGGGTATGAATTTGGATCTCTCGCTTACTGCGTCTGTTCGGACTGAGCTTCGCAACTCATAACTCAAGAATTTAATTAACGATCCACCAATTCAGTCTAATGTCCTGCGGTAGCGCGCTGTCGATGGCCACGGTGAAGCCCTGGTTTTCTTGTTTTTCTTTTATATAGAGGACCTGGTTGTTGGTAGAGGAAAGCGGTGTGACGTAGATAAGAGAGGATGCAGTCACTTGAGAAGTGGCAATAGCGACTTGGATAGAGCCTGCAGGGATGACTGTAGTGCCGATAGTGGCTGATGAAGTAGCAATCTGACCTGATAGAGTGCTAGCAATATCACTGGCTAGAGTGATATTGAGTTTGGACACCGTGGCGGAGCCGGAAGCGGTGAGGTCACCTGCGAATTTAGCGCTTCCAGATGCGTCGATAGATACAACGGGTTTGTTGTCCATGCCATTTATGAGGAATTTTCCAAATGATGAGGAAGAAGCGGTTTTGTTCAAAGATACTTCCACATTGTTCATAGACGGCCGGATGGATGAGATACCAAGCGTACCGCTGATAGATACATCTCCGATGACGCTAAGATTGCCGTTAATTACTACATTGCCGAAAGGATCGATGACCATGGTGCCTCCCATGATATCCACAATTCCCAATTTTGTTCTCTGGATATAGAGTGGTTCTCCAATCGTGGCGATACCGTTTCCGTCTATCATGACAGTTGCGTCGACAAACAAAGATCCGGCGATGCTGGTCGTTCCGAGCATGGTCGTACCGAGAACGGAGAGGTTTTGTGCCATGCGCACACTGTCGATTGCCAGCGTTTTGCCGGATAGGTCGATTATATCCGGTACGGAAAAGCGTTCCATGCCCGCCTGGAGGCTTGTAAGCTGTGCAGTGATACTAGCAGGGATGTCAGGATAGAACATAGGATTTTGAGCAGACATGGTGGCGATGATTTCGAGTGTTGATGAGATAGATGCTTCCATAGTCCCGATTTTTGTACCCAGATCCCCAAAGCTGGTTTTGATGCGATGGGTAACGAGGGTGCCGGCGATTGTCGCGTCTCCTGTGACATCCAGCGATTTCGTGATAGTCGTTTCTGCAGAAATTGTATTAGCATTCAGACGACCCGAAATGCTGCTTTCAGACGCGTTGAAACTTCCAAATGTCGTGATATTGCCATTCGTCTCAATAGCGCCCGCCACTTTGACATTGCCCATTGTGGTAATGTTTCCTTTGTTGTCAATCGTGGCAGCCATCGTGCCTTCTTTGGTGTAGATACCAAAAGTTTGGCTATCATCGAGTTTGACGGCAATACCCGCGCTATCGGAAGCGATGGGAGAGATGATATCTGTTTTTATTTCATCGGAAATTATGAGAGGAGAAGTAATTTTATTTGTCACTGTCAGTGTGTCAGTTGTTAATTCTACGACGGTGGCAAAGCCGACTTTCATCGTGCCTATGGTTACAGAGGAGAATGCACCAATTGTGTCGATGGTTTCGCCGGTATCAGTTTTTAAGCGATACACAGAAGTTTTGAGCGTGCTTTCGATTTCATCTGCTTTTTCTAACACTATTTTACTTAAATCCATATCAGAAGCTTCCACAGTATTGCCTTTGCCTACAAGCATAAGGATAGTATCTTTGCCGTTTCCTGGTTTCCAGGATTCGAGTGCAGTGCCGATGCTTCTGTTACCGGTACTTGCTTTGGTAGCTCGTCCAGCTTCTCCTGATGGAGTAAGGTCGTCCCCAAAGGTAATTGCTGCTGAACCTGTAGCTATTTTTACTGGTACACGTCCGGCAAGAGCCAGGAGCCTGCGGTCATCTCCAGCAATACCGAGTGTCTGACCTGCCATAGTAGAGATGACTCCAGCCACATGGGGGTCATTTTTCGTTTCGGTTTTTCGTAAAATTGGGACGCTGTAATCATCCAATTCTCCGGTAAACGCCACGACGTCTCCGGCTCCAATAGTTTGGTCGTTGACCGTATAATACTCGGCCAAATCAGCGCCAAAAACAATGACATCAAGTCTGAGTTCCTGATCTGTACCGCTTCGGTTGACTAGGCGTACCGTATTGGCATCTACTTGCTGGACTTTGTAGCCATTATTGAAATCAAACTGGACATTGTAAAGTTTAGGATCATAGCCGGTATTGGATGTAGACATGATGACGCGGTATTGAAAATATTCGTTTGGAGAAGATGTGATGAGCGACGTATTAGGATTAGTGAGATACCGGTCGGCCGTGATGGTGTCGACATAAAGGACTGTGCCGGCTTGGGGCGTCTGGACACGTAGTCTTCGTACACCGTCGCGTTCGACATACGGGACATTATGAATATCCCAGTATACTTTTTGCCACGTATTGACCGCGTCTATGGTAAAGGTGTGTGTGTGTTCGTCGGAGTCTAGTTCGCCAAAGCCAAGGGTTACTGTATTTCCGGCATTGGGCGAATACACCCAGGCAGTGATGTAATCATAATTTGAAAGATCCGTGGTGCCCAAGATGTATTCTCCATACGCACCGGGAGTCGAACCTGAATCAAAACGCACCATTTTGGTGGCGTCGGATTCATCTTCATCTTCAAAATAATTGACATTCCGAGTGATATCTCCGGCTGTGGCAGAAAGCGGGGAGTAGGTGGCGTAGAACGTACGATAGTTTACATTATATCCGGTATACCACATTTTATATTGATTGCCAATTTGAATAACGGATCCATACATAGTAGAATATACGAGATCACCAGCCGTACTCCCCGAACCGATTGGCACTGTTCCATTACCACTGGATGTGTTTGAAGGAGGAGGAATAGTATTATTATATTTTTCCCAGGTAAGCCCACGGTCTGCTGATACTGCATAATAGATGCGATACGTTGTTGACTCAACTCCGGAATACCATATTTTAAATGTATCTGTATTGCTGTCGATAATAACTGAACCGGTTATTACATGTGATACATCTCCTTTTCCGGCTGAACCAAGAGGAATCCTACCGTTCGTACTTGAAGTATCAGAAACAGCGGGAATGCTATTATCAAGTTTAGTCCAGCTTAACCCATCAGAAGAAGATGCGTAATATATACGATAGAAGCCATCAGCAGCGATACCAGAATACCACATTTTATAGGTAGAACCATCTTTGACGACTGTTGTTCCCCATATCCCATTTGCATCCCCCTTGCCTGCGCTGCCAAGGAAAATACGACCATTTGTGTTACAGCTTGCTGTAGTATCACACGTGCTTCCCGGGATGGAATTATCAGTCTTTGTCCATGTAAGGCCATCAGAAGAAGTAGCCATGTAGATACGCCATTTCGCATCTGATCCGTATCCGTTATACCACATTTTATATGTACTGCCGTCTTTTATCACAGATAATCCTTGGATGTGGACACTGTCTCCTTTTGTGGCAGAACCAAGAAATATTCTTCCATTTGTGTTACACGCTCCTCCTGTAGAATCGCAGGTAGCACCGGGAAGCGCATTATTATACTTCGTCCATGTGATGCCGTCCGGAGATGTTGCATGATAAGCACGCCAATTCGTACCATCTAATCCTGTATACCACGTTTTATATGTTCCATTCTCATAAATTACCGAATTACCAAGAACACCACTTACATCACCAGTCCCTGCAAGTCCCAATGGGATCCGCCCATTCGTTGATGTGGTGTTGGAAGGCGAGGAGATGGTGTTATCATATTTCGTCCAATTGGTGAGCGCAAATTGCGCGGCTCCTCCTGAAGATGTCGCCCATTGGGTAGAATCATCCATGGCATTTAATACTAATCGGTTTGTCGCTGAAGCTGTGGCCGGACGCCAGTCTTCCCAGGTGTTGTCTGTGGAATTTTCCGTTCTTCCGGAGCGGGTCTGGAGCTCGACATTGCCATAGGTATTATTGTCAGAAACCCAGCGGATTTTACCGTAGTCGATCGATCCCGGTGTATGGATTTCATCAGAGACGAATACACTGTAGTTGCTTGGCGTATCATTGGCAACATATGCGGTAGGCGACGTCGTCCCGGTGATAGCGCTTGCATACGCCACCGCCACCTTCCCATACCCTCCGGTGCCTCCATTGGCAGCAATTCCTCCAGCGTTTGC
>Ga0247842_10000475_pt1 | contig 83152 bp, 87 predicted proteins | sample LaCruzMarch2015__3_FD_192411 | JGI IMG/M metagenome (GOLD analysis project Ga0247842, IMG submission 192411) | Freshwater microbial communities from meromictic Lake La Cruz, Castile-La Mancha, Spain - LaCruzMarch2015_19m | ecosystem: Environmental > Aquatic > Freshwater > Lake | place: Spain... | reverse complement strand
ATTGAAAGCTGCTTATCTACACTTTTGGATATTTTTTCAGCAAATTCCCTGCTAAAAGTTATAACTTCTGCTCTTGAACTTGGATCATGTTCTGCTTGTGCTAATAAATCTGCTGCAATAAACTCTGGATTGCCTGATTCTTCTGCTATAACAAGAACTTCGCTAGGACCTGCAATGAAATCTATTCCAACAAGTCCAAAAACTTCTTTTTTTGCTGCTGCAACATATTGATTTCCTGGCCCAACTATTTTATCAACGCGTGACATGGTTTGTGTTCCATATGCCATTGCTCCTATGGCCTGAACTCCACCAACATTGAAAATTTTATCTGCACCAGCAATATCTGCTGCGACAATTGTTACAGGACTTATTTTTGGAGAACAAACAATTATTTCTTTTACTCCTGCAACTTTTGCAGGAATTACTGTCATTAGAGCAGTAGATGGAAGAGGATATCGTCCACCAGGAACATAACAACCAACTTTTTCTATTGGTACTATTCTTTGCCCGCATATAACTCCTGATTCATTAATTTCAAAATCTTTCAGGCTCTTTAGTTGATTTTCTGCAAATCTTCTTATATTTGCTGCCGCAAACTTTAGAGAATCAAGAGTCTCTTTATCCACTTTAGAATAAGCTTCTTTTATTTGGGCCTTAGTTAATTGAAAATTATCAATATCCAAATTATCAAATTTTTTTGTATATTCTCTTACTGCAATATCTCCTCTCTTTTTTATATCTTTAAGAATATCTCTTACTGAATCGGTATATTCTGCTTCAGAATTCTCGAAGAATTCTGGTTTTAGGTCTTTAGCGTTTAATATTTTCATTTTTTATTTAGCAAAAACTTGCAATATTCATTTACATTAGCAAAAACTTTTTCAGCTCCTGCTTCTATGAGTATCTTTTCCCAATCTTTATTAACCTTTGGTGGAAGAATACCATAAAGATTTAGTTTAAAGTCGCTTTTCATTATTTTTAATTTTTTAAGCGGAGAGGGTCTATCATCACAAAAGAATATCTCTAAAGGATTAAAAACTGCCCTCACTTTCATCATTCCATCCAGTTTATCTTTACATTCTTCCATCCCTATTATTAAACTAAAATAGTCTAATGCATTATTTCTCTTTAAAGTATAAACTATTTCTTCTTTTGGAGCTCCACTTATTATCACTAGCGCACATTTTTTAGTTAATTCTTTAAGTAGATTATTATCTGCCAGCCATGGCTCATTATTTATATATCCGGAAAAATCTCTTTTAACTCCCAAATAAAGATCTTGAAAATGCTCTTTTACCTGTTGAAAATTAATTTTTACTTTCCGCTTTACTAAAATATTAAATGTACTTTCCCAGTCATTATTGCTCTCTTTTATAGCCTCTGTCATTTCACTTTCACTAGCTTCTTTCCCAAAATCGAAAAATGCAACAGTTTCACGAATACATCTTAAATAAGAAACTGATTCGTCTCTTAGAACCCCGTCGTTATCAAATGCTAGGATAATTTTTGGCGTTTTATTTCTTTTTTTTATTATTTCATCAAAAATTTCTATAAATTCCCTAGTGTCTTTTAAAGTCCCAAGACTTATTCTTATGCAGGATTCAAGTTTGCCCCTCTGGGGCCTTACCAAAATGCCTTTTTCTTTTAAACTCTCATAGAATTTTTTAGAGTCACCAACTTCAACTAGCATAAAATTTGCAGCACCATGATAAAATTTAATCTTATTTTTTTTAAGATAATCTTCCAAAAGTGGCTTAGATTTGTTCATAACTTCCTTTACATAATTTTGCATGTAATCACTATTTTCTAGAGCCGCTATAGCAGCAATAACTCCAAATTGATTAACATTGTAAGGTGCCACCACTTTGTTTATCTCAAGAATATTCCTAGAATCAGAAACAATATATCCTACTCTCGCAGAAGCCAATGAAAAAGCTTTAGAAAAACTTCTTATCACAAAAAGATTGGGATATTTTTTTATCAAATCAATGCAACTTTCACCTGTAAATTCATAATATACTTCGTCAATCATAACTGCGGCATCTTTAGCACTTTCCAGAATTTTTATTATATCTTGTTTTTTTACAAGAGTTCCTGTAGGATTATTTGGATTGCAAATTATAATCAATTTTGTTTTATCATCAATTTCACTTAATACTTTATCAGTAGGGAACTCCATATTATCACCATATTCAGGTTTTATTATCTGAGTCCCTTCAATTCCAGAAGGTATATAGAACATGCCAAAGCTTGGAGAAGGAATTATAACTTTATCACCTTTTTCAAGACAGGCAAAACCTACTGCCTCAATCGCCCCATCTGCACCGTCGGTTATCCTTATACAATTTTCATCAACTCCAACATACTCTGAAATTTTCTTTTGAAGCAGAGGATAGTCATGAGGATAAGTATTAAGCTTTCCAGAATCTATAAATTTTCTTAGTGCGTCTTTTACTTTTGGGCTTGGGTCAATAGTTGATTCATTGAAATCAAATCTTCTAAAAATCGCTCTTCCTTCCATTGGCGCGCTATAGGCACTCATTTCTTTTACAGATTTTTTTATCATGTTTAGATTAGCCCCTTTGTGCTAGGAATCTGGTCTGCCATGTTTTTGTCCATACTACATGCCATCCTCAAGGCTCTTGCAAAAGATTTGAACGTGGCCTCGCATCTATGATGATCTGTTCTTCCATAAGGCAAATTTAGATGAAGATTACAAGCAAGATTATTCGAAAATCCTTCAAAAAAATCTTGAATAAGTTCGCTGTTAAGATCACCTATCTTTAAATCTCTAAATGGAACATCGAATTTTAAAAATGGTCTTCCTGAAATATCTATCGCGGTTATTGAAAGACTTTCGTCCATGGGCATAACAAAGTAACCTGCGCGATTTATTCCTTTTTTGTCTCCAAGTGCTTCTTTAAATGCTTGACCAAGAACTATTCCTATGTCTTCAACTAGATGATGCTGATCTACATCTGTATCTCCTTTTGCTTCCAGAGTTATATCAAAAGCGCCATGCTTAGTAAAAAGTTCTAACATGTGGTCTAAAAATCTGATGGTTGTGCTTATTTTAGATTGGCCTGTTCCGTCTATATTTAACTCTAAATCTATTTGTGTTTCTTTTGTATTGCGTTTTATCTTTGAAGTTCTCATTTTAATTAAAGAATTAATATTTATATTTCTCTCTATATTTTTTTGCCTCTTCTAAAGCAATTTTAACTGCTTCTTCAGCAGTTTTAGCAAGAATTACTTTTCTTCTATTTCTAGCATCAATAAAAGTATCTGCAAGTTTATCACTCCATCCGCCGTAACCCTTTATCGCAATCATGGGTATATCTAACTGATAGGCAATTGCAGTTTCTGTTAAAGTTCCAGAACCTCCACTTATGGTTATAATTGCATCGCAACTATTTACCAAAACAAATTCTCTACCTCCTCCTCTCTCTAATCCACTAACTACCAAAACATCCGTATTTTTTTTATCAAAAATATCCTTACCTTTACTATAAGTCACACCTACAGTTATTCCATCTGCAATTTTTGCTCCTCTTGCTGCTGCAGTGGACAAACTGTCATAATCTTTTTCAGCACCATAAACAGTTATATTGCCAGATTTTGCAATTAATTCTCCAACTTTTTCAGCTATTTTTTCTGTTTCTTTGGAATATTTTAGGTCTGCTGCACTGCCCATTACTCCGATTTGTAGTTTTCTTGTCATGTTAATTATTAATAAGCACTTTATTTAAAAGTATCTCTTCTACGCCCTGCGTAAAATTGCTCTGAGCAATATAATCTGCATTTCTTTTTACTTCTTCATCTGCATTTCCTACTGCATAAAAAAAATCAACTACAGACATGACCATCTTATCTTGTAGATCATCCCCAATCATTATAGTAGTATAATCCTTAAATTTTTCAAAGATTATTTTTTTAAGCGTAGAACCTTTATTGCAATCTGAGGGGTTTATTAAAATATTTCCGAAGGTATTTGATGTTGAAACTTTTAAGCTTAAATTTTTTTCAGTTATCAGCTTAGATATGATTTTTGAACCTTGATTAGTTAAATCTAAATCTTTTTCTAATCTACCATTAACCAACTTTTTCATATGTATACTGAATGAATATCTTCTAAATTTATTGGACAACATTAGAATGGAAGGTGAATTCTCCTCAATCTTGGGATTTTTTAAAAATGCAACAGTATCTTCTAAAACATATTTGCTATTTTTTATCTCTTTTGTAAGATATCCGGGTAATAACTCTCTAAGCAAGTTTATATCCTCGCCCATTTTAGTTATAATCTCCTCTTCTTTATCAAACTTTACGAAAGCCCCATTTTCGCCTATAATAAATCCATTGAGCCCCAGTTCTTTATATAACGGAATCATATCTTCTATTGCCCGATTAGAATTAAATCCAAAAATTACCCCTCTCTCCTTGCATTTAGAGATTATATCATAAATATTCTTAGAAGTGATTTCATATTTTTCGTTTAATATAGTCCCGTCTATATCTAATAATACTAAAACTTTTTTCATTTTACTTCCTCCAAGATTTCTTCTATTTTTTGAACAGATTTTCTTGCAAAAGATTCTGCCCTGGAATCCTTGCCTATCCGAAATCTTGAAGAGAGGGCGTATTGTCTTGCTTGCCCAAATTTAAATAATAAGCTTCCAGAATTATCATATCCTAAATAGGTAGAAATTTTTCCGGCAAAATTCTTTACTTTTTCTGCGCATAGATCTCCGTTAGGAAGATTATATACTTCGCCCGCAAGTGTACTAAACATTGCAAGATCTATGGTTGGTACACCAAGAGCATTGGGCATCGGGTCAATAATTATTACTCTATTGTTATTAACAAAAACATTGTCTGGTGTTAAATCTGCAGTACTCCATGCAACATTTTTAGGACTAATTTTATCTAGGTCTAAGCTTTCTAGTTTATCAATATCTTCGTCTTTAACATAACCTGCATTTTTTAAATGTTGAACAAAATATTTTTTCATATGATCTTTTATCCCGGTTAGCCAACCAATTGCACCTTCGGGATTCTCTCTCTTACTTTGTCTATAAGCTTTATCTAAAGAAGTAATTAACGTGTCAGTCATAGGGATTATATTCTCCAATGTAGCACTTTTTCTAAAATCTTCACCAGCATCTTCTAATATTAGGTATAGGATTCCATTATAAAATCCTCTCCCATAAATTTTAGGCGCAACATATTGTGAAATTCCTATTTCATCCATTTCTTCGTATGCAGAATAATTTCTCTCTATTTCTGAACCTGCTCTTGATCGAATATCTCCTGCTTTTAATACTGCCTTTTGCCCTTTGTGTCTTATTCTAAAAAAAGAACATCCTATCTCCCCACCCTTAAATGGAGTTATATTATCATCGTCTGCTACTCTGGACAAAATAGTTTTTAATTCATCCATGTTATTTTAGAATTGTTTCCATGTTTACAATACTGTCTAGATTATAATCTATAAAGCTTTTTCTGTCTTGACCAATTAAAACAGTTGCAATTCCCAAGTTCTTAGCGACTTCTAGATTTTTTGCTTCATCATCAATCATCAGTGTGTTAGCTACTGGAATATTAAAATATTCTAAAACTTGCCTATACGCCCCTTCTTGTGGTTTCCTTATATCTCCATCACCTGACCAAATATTACTGAAAGTTTTTTCTAAACCCATATAATCTAGAACCTTATCAATCCATACTCTTGGAGCAGTGCTTAAGATACATTTTTTATATTCTATGCCTTTAATTATTTTTCTTGTTTTTTTATCAAAACAAATATAATCCGCAGGTTTCATTCCAAAAGCATAAGAAAGATAATCGCTTCTGGGAATAGCAAGCTCCCTTTCAAGGCCGATACTTACTTGACCAGAATATCTGCTACTCATTTCTGTCCAGATTTTAGAAGCGTTTTCTAATGGAACCAAAAGTTTTTTAGAAATAGCATCTATTCCTCTTCTCTTAATCTCTTGGGCAAATTTCGATCTAGAATCCTCTCCCGCGATATTACTTTTTTTGAACTCATATAAAGTACCGTCTAAATCAAAGATGATTAAATCATATTTCATTTTAATTATTTCTTCTTTAATCTAAGTTCGTAAACTTGATTATGATCTGCAGACTGCTTTAAATCTGAGACTATGCCGTCGCAAGCTAAAATAGACTTTATCATATCAAAAGATGAATGATAAAGGCCTTCGTAATGGTGCTTAACATCTTCAGGTATGCTTGCCCATTTTGCAGATCTTTCAATATATCTGACAAATAAATTTTCTGGATTATTTTTTCCTGGTTTCATTCTAACTTTTCTACCATCGAAACCTATACAATCTCTCATTTCAAGCCAATCTATCCAATCAACTTTTTGAACATATTTAAGATCAGAACCTTCATTAGCAATTCTGTCAATACCTTCTTGACCAGCGAACATAACATAAATATTTCCTATTTTTACTCCGCCGTCCTTAAATCTTTTTATTTCTCTAGCTAAGGTATCTCCTCCAAAAACACCAATATCCATTACGTCAATTTCTTTTCCATATCTTTCTTTTATATCTGCTACTTGAACTTCTAATTCAGGGGTAGCAAATCTTGGACCAAGTTCTGGATTTTCGTCAAGTTTATTTGGATCTTGAATTCTTGTTACATGATAATTTCCTTCAGGTTTGTCTTGGCAGTATACATCATCAAAGCTGATTAAGGGCTTATTCGTTCTGTTATTTTCGATTAAATTACCAAGGTTGTTGGATATAACTTCATCAGGAATAAATTGAACATCCCAGATATATTTAACATTACCAGATTCATCTTTTTCTTCTCTACCATTCAAAAGAGCTGAAGCTGCTCCAAAATAAGACTTTTCAAGACTTCTAAGAGATTCTCGAGTAGGTTCACTAAGAGAAATTCTATGTCTATTTTCAATTAAAGGAACTAATCCTCCTGTTAAAAGATAAGGTTTTTTTATTGTCATGTTGTTTTGTTGTTTTTTTGGTTTATATGTTTTTAGTTAAATTCTTATCTACTTTTTAGTTTAATCTTTTAAGTTTCCCGCCTGAATATGCAAAAATCCCCTTGCTTCCACCATTGGATCTTATTTCAGCATAAGCTAAAATAGCATCCCTGCTTAATTTTCCATTTGCTTGTAATTCATTCATAACTTTAGTATAGGACTTTAACATTGAGTCATCACTTTCATATAAATCGCTTGATGAATGCAAGATCACATCCAGAGGTTTATTTGAATATAACTGTGGAATAAGACTTATTTCATTGCAAATTACTGGAAGAACTTCTAATCCATTAAAGTTTACTGGTCTTAAACAGGCAGCCCTTTGTTTTGTTGTTATCTGCTCTAATTTCTGAACAATTGTCCTGTAGGGTTCTTCAAAAAGCGCCCCGCCAGAAGATTTCACTTTCTCAGCATAATCTTTATCCAAAATTTTAGCAGCAAGAATCTTATAATCGTCTACATAGGGCATATCTGTTTGTTTAACTCTTTCAACTTCGAGCTTTCCATTAACTACTACGGGCATTGTAGGAAGTACATATCCTCCAAAATCCCTTAACAAAGTTCCTGGAAAGAATGCAGTATTCTTTTTAGATTTCATTAAATCAACAATTTTAAGAACTTGAGAATTTCCTAATCTACCTTTTAAATCTACAGACTGTCTTCCAACTAATCCCCCATCTAAGATATCAATAAGCTCTGTGTTAACCATGCTATTTTCATTGGCTAAGAAAATACCTCCTTCGCATTGACCTATTCTTTTATAAACATCTGCAAGGCCAGCATTATCGAATAAATCTATCGCTATTCCTCCCAACTCTCTCATCATTCTTTCTGCTTTTTTTACCATTATTTAATATGCTTTTTAAGTTTATAAATCTTATCTTTATGTTACTTCTTTGTAGTAACTACATAATATAGGCCAAATAACAAAAATGTCAAAAGCGAAGCGCCTATTCCAAGTATTATCGCAGGTATTCCTAAATTAATAATTTTTAATTCTACAAGAAAGGAAGGAATTATTCCCATTAGAGATATCGCGATTATAGACTTAGAATACCTTTTAGTACTTTTAAGGAAGAAAGCTAAAATTACTGGAACAAACATTCCCGCAGTATAAAGACTATAAGCTATGATAAGATTATTTATTATACTTTTAGAGTAAATTGCAATTAAAAATGCAATTAAAGCGATTAAAATAATTATTATTGAGTTTATCTTTTTAATTTTTTCAGGATTGTATTTCTTCAAAGAACCAATAACATCTTGTGAAAACTGTGCTGAGGCAGCGCCTATAACTGATTGTGCACATCCTATTATTGCTGCCAATATGGCAGCTATAAACAGTCCCTTAAATATTGAGGGTATAGAAAACATTATGAATTTTGGAACTGCTTCTGAAGGGTTTATAGAAAATAAAAAATGGCTCTTGATTCCTATTATAACCGGAAAAAATGCTGCTAATACTAAAACAATCGCGGCAATAAAACAAGCATAAATTATACTTTTTTTGTTTTTTGCAACATATAGCTTTTGATGAATATCTTGACCTACTAAAATATACAACGCTGTCGGGATTATTACGCCTAATAACATCCAAGGAGAGATGCTTTCAAAAGTATTATTTAATGAAACACTAGGAGATGCGCCCCAAGCCAAGAATATTGCTGCTAGGGCCCCTAGACTTGCTATAATAAGATTGTATTTACCAAAATTAACCAATCCCTTTAATCCTTTAAGAGAAACTATCATTATAATAAAAGTGGTAATTCCTAACATCAGATTAATTGGTAAATTAAGAACATTAAAAATTCTCATTGCAGCATAAAGCTGTGCAGCAGTTATTGCAGTGAGTGCTAATACAGATAATATCGCTGAAATTAATAATATGTTTTTATTTGCAAATTTCTTCTTTAATAAAGAGGAAATAGTAAGATTTTTAGAGTTCTTGCTTTCTTTGTGAATTTTTTTACTCATAAAAATCCCAATTAAAATTAATCCTAGAGCCGCAGACCAACCATAGGCCAATCCAAACCATCCATATTGATATGAAAGCTCAGCTCCACCAAGGATAAAACCGCCACCATAGAGTGTTGCAATTAAAGAAATTGCGATGGCAGTAGTACTAAGATTTTTGTTTTTGTTAGAATCAAGCTTATTCTTAATAAATAAGCCGAGAAGGCTCATCGCAATAAAATAAATAATGATTACTATTAGTGTGGAATCCATAGAATCAACAAATAAAAAAGTAATATATCCCTAACGTTTAAGTAGTTTAAACTTTTTGGTTGAACTCTTTAAGTACGTTTTGCTTTAATTGATCAGCTATACCCTTATTTTTAGTAAGAATCAAGCTTATATTTGCTTTCTTTGTTAGAATTTCTTTCAAAAATTCATGTACATCTACTTCTGAAGAACTTTTGCATTTCAAATATATCCCATCAATCTTCTTCTTAAGCTCCTCTGGAAGGGTTACCTGCATTATTGTATCACCAAAAATCGATATATCTGAATCTACCTTATTCTTTGATGTTTTAAAGCCTATTCCAGACTGCTCATAGAATTTTTTAGCTTCCTTGTCTAGAGGGTTATCATTATGGTTTATAAAAAAATGTCTTGCTTTTTTTTCTTTTAGTGCTTCAATTTCTCCGTATTCTGCTTCAGGATAGACTAAAAGCCACCAACAATGATTTCCTTCCCAGAATGTTACATCATCTTTAGATATGAGCCTTTTGTAATAATCTTTCTTGATATTTAACCACATCTTGTCCATTTCAAGTATTGAGCTAAATGTAAGAACAGTTACATTATTTTCGGTTTTAGTATTAAGAACGCCTTCAATTAGGGGAATTTTTTCTTTTTCGTTTTTATAATTATTTTCAATATGCAATGCAAATTCTTTTATTTTGTCTGCCCATTGAAGGTTTATTGAATATAATTTATCGTCCTTTTTTATAACACCCTCTTCTAAAAGCTCAGATAATGCCTTATATGTTGCTTGGCAAGAAGTTGAACAACCATAATTTTTAGAAACGCGATTATGAAGTTGCGAAAGAGAGAAAGGCCATTCAAAGCTTAAAATATCTATTATTACATCTTTTATTCTTTTTTTATTGCCTGGTTCAGGAAGAGTAAGGCTTAAGACCATAAACTATTAAGTTGAACGAATCTTTTAAACTCTTTGGTTGAAGAAATCTTAAACAATTTGGTTTAATGCTTTTCAGGGTAGTATTTAGAATTATTCAATTATTCTATTTATAGGTATTTCAACAATACCTTCTGCGCCAGCTTCTTTAAGCCGGGGTATAAGATTTCGAACAATACTCTTATCTACGATAGTAATAACGTCGCACCATTCTTTATTAGATAATTCTGAGATTGTTGGCGTATTCAATGCAGGAAGAAGTTTTATAACTCTGTCTAAGTCTTTTTTTCTGACATTCATCAACATCTCAACTTTTGTTTCTGCAAGAAGAACACCTTTAAGCAGCATCATAACTTCCTTAAGTTTTTTTTGCTTCCATTCATCTTTCCAACTTTTTTTGTTTGCAATCATTCTAGTCGTTGATTCTAATAAAGTATCAATAATTCTAAGATTATTCGCTTTCAATGACGAACCTGTTTCTGTTACTTCAACTATTGCATCAGCAAGCCCTCTTGCTTTAATCTCTGTAGCTCCCCAAGAAAATTCTACTTTAGCGTTTACTTTATTTTTTTTCAGGTAATCTCTTGTTAAATTGACAACTTCTGTAGCAATCCTTTTTCCTTCAAGGTCTTTTACTGTTTTAATTGGGGATTCATCTGCTACTGCAAGGACCCATTTAACCGCTTTTAATCCCTGTTTTGCATAAATTAATTCTCCAACTTCTTCTACATCGGAGTTTGTTTCTTTTACCCAGTCATAACCAGTTATCCCTGCATCTAAAACTCCATCTTCAACATAGGTTGCAATTTCTTGTGCTCTAAGCAAAACACATTCAATTTCTGGATCATCTATTGATGGAAAATAAGATCTCTCTTCTGTTTGCAAATTATATCCTGCCTTTTCAAATATCTTAAATGTTAATTCCTTTAAGCTTCCTGTAGGCAGTCCAAGAATTATTTTCTTTTCCCCATTTTTTCTTTTACTTATTTCCATATTTTTCCTCCGGATTAAATATTTTCTTTCCAATTATTTTTCCGTTTACATCTCTAAAAAAGCAGGATTTATAACCTTTGTGGCATGCTGCTCCGCCTATCTGCTTTACCTTTAATAAAATAGTATCTTCATCACAATCAATGAAAATACTTTTAATCTCTTGAATATTTCCAGACTCTTCTCCTTTCATCCATAATTTTCCCCTACTTCTGCTGTAATAACAAGCTTTTTTTGTGCTTAGGGTCTTTTTCCATGATTCTTCGTTCATATAGGCCAGCATTAGAACTTCTCCTGTTTCAGAATCTTGTGCTATTGCAGGAATTAAACCGTTTTCTTTAGAAAAATTAGGAGTTATCATTTTATTTTTTTAATTAATTCTTTTAATTCAACTAATTTTTCTTTTCCAGAACCCATATCTTTCAATAAAAATTTCTTTTTCTTAATTTCCTCTTCTCCCAAAAATATTACATAATTAACACCATAACTATTAGCATATTCAAGAGCTTTTGTTACTTTTCCGTACATCAAGGTACATGAAACTCCATTATCCCTTAATTCTTCAGATGTTTTTATTGCTTCTTCATCTTGACCTATAGAAATTAATAAAACTTTCTTCTTTTCAGGGATAATTTTTGTTAAAAGCGTTAATCTTTCCAAACCAAAGCTTAATCCTGTTGATTGAACTCCATTAAACATAAAGCTTCCTCCGGCAGTAATTGATTCTTTAATATCTGACTTTACTTCAAAGACGCTTCCGTTATAATAACTTAAACCTCTAGCGAGAGCTGGTTTAAATTCTACTTCAACACCATAAAATTTGCACATCTCGATTAAAGATTTTACCTCTACATAATTATCATATTTTTCAAAATATGCTTCTTTTTGTTTAAATATTTCAAGGACATTTTCTGCATTATAATCTCTTAAATTATTATAGATTTCGTCTTCAGGAGTTTTGTCAAGTTTATCAATCTCTCTTATTACTTTTTCCCAGTTCTCTTTCTGAATATTTTCTTTTTCAAGTATCTCATTCATAAGTTTTCTATTGTTTATGTAAATCACAAATTTTATTCCTAATTCTGTCAAAACTCTTTTAACTATAGCCAATACTTCTGCCTCATCTTTAATTGTCGCACCAACCATATCTACATCACATTGAGTAAATTGTCTTAATCTATTACCTGAAACTGGTTCGTCTCTAAAAACAGGACCTATTTGATATCTTTTATAAGGAAGTTTCTTTCCTTCCATTAATCTTTTTAATTGAAATGTAAATTCATATCGTAATGCTAATTCTCTTTCTCCCCTATCTCTAAGTTTAAATATATCTGAAACAGCTTCATCATTTTGATTTTCACCACGAACAAATTCTTTGTATTCTACAACAGGAGTTTCAGCTGGTTCAAAACCATAGGATTCAAATATTTTTACAAGTATCTCTCTAATTTTCTCTCGCTTTTTAGCTTCTTCTCCTGTAAAATCTCTGAATCCTTTTACTGTTTCCATTTTTTTAAGATATTAGGGCGGAAGGCGGGAATCGAACCCGCATCACAAGAGCCACAGTCTCGCATTCTACCACTAAACTACATCCGCCGTTACATTTAATTGAAATATTATAGGTTTAAAAAGTTTCTTAGAATTAAAATTTGAAAAAATAGAGTTTAAACTAGAATTATCGTTGTTATATGTGCCGACAAGTCCTAGTTTTAGTTGTCATAAATAATGATAATTTAGAAGCTATTTAAACTTTTTGTTTTTAAAATTTTTATGATTGTTGAAATCTACAGTCTAAATACCCTTTCATGTAATCTTCTAATCTAACTAAATTGCCTCTCATTTCAGAAGGAAATATAAAACTTCTTCCAGAATCTTGAATTATATCTCTTGCAGCAAGAAGAATCTCCCATCTTGGCTCATTTTCATTACCAATTAATCCTCTTAAGTATGGCAGGACTGGAAGACCAAGATTTTTTAAATTTTTATAAGCTACAAAATCAGTTTTAATTACACTAGAATGATCATTAGCCTTAGATTGCGTTCTAACTTCTTTCATTATTTGATTGAATCTTCCTTCAAGTTGTGTCATTTTATCTCTTTAACTGCTCCATTCTCGTTTTCATATAATCTGGGAAAAATTTAAAAAAATCTTCTTCAGATTCGAAAACTCTTCTGGCAATATCCATAAACGGACTTGTCATTTTCTTTGGAAAAATAACAAAAGCGTTTTTTCCTGTTTCAAAGCCTCTTGTTGATTCATCACTTACTCCTTTAGAAATATTTGTTCCTTCAGGATAAAAAGCAACTAAATCTGTAACTTCTGGAATATACCAGCTCATATCTCTATAAACAGTATGTCTTCTTATGTAGTCTCTAGTTTGTTCTGATAAAGAGTTTCCTGTTTCTATGTCAATATGTCTTGGGTCTATTATCGGAGTTGGAATTCCATTTATCTCTTTTCCAATTGATTCAAGTTTTGTTTTGAATTTGCTTATTTGATCATTTTGAACAGAACTCGCTTCAGTCATAGGCATCTGAAAATATATACAGAATCGATTATCTACTAAATTATCTAAGATTACAGGATTTTGCATTCTTGGAAATACATAAAATGGCTTCTGATAATTACTTGCCCAGCCTTTTGTTACATTAACTTCAATATTCTGCCAGATTAAAAGCGAAGCTAAATCGTGGTCCTGCCTTCTGCCTTCCTCTTCTGCCATCTGCCGTTCTTTTATTGAAGATGGCTTATCAATTATTGTTACAAACATATCTGCGTTTAAACTTTTGAGATATTTCCAATTATATGCATTCTCAAAAATTTTATTCCAGAAAAATTGTGCGTGAGTGTCTATAACTATCCTTTCATGATTTCTCTTGTCTTTTGGAAGATTATCTAATATATTTTCAAAAGCAGTGTCTCTCAAAGAGGCTAGAACTCTTGGATGAAGATTTAGCAAATTTTCTTTTGGAAATGGAGGTTCTTCTGAACCGTTTATAGCTAACTGATAAATCATATCGCCAGTATTGTAAACCTTTGCGTATCTGTTATTTCCAGCATAACTTCCACAAAAGTCTCTGCTACCTGAACCAGAAATTCCTGTTGTTATTATGACTTTTCCTTTTGCCATGTTTATTATCTTAGAATTCTAAGGCGATTCTTACCATCACCACTTATTAAATAGGGATAAACTTAGTTTTTATAGTTTTTGATTATCTTAAATTTTGAACCCAGCCATCTGGAGTGTTTCTATTCTTTCTCTATTCTTTGTCCAATAGTTATGAGAATGATGCTCTACCGGGTAATTTTCTATTGCTACTTTTGTTTCATGAACACAAAAAGCTTTTTCATTTTTATCAAATGTAACTTTTGAAGCTCTTGTTCTATATCTTCTAATTGTGTCTGTAGGAGAGTTTGGATGAGGCATAATAAATTCTATAAAACCCTCCTGATTTGAAAGAAATGCAACTTCATAAATATTGGAGTTGATACCTTTGTAATCCACATCTGCTAATTTAACTCTATCTCCTCTAATCAATAAAGATAAATCTTCTATGCCTTCAACTTGTTCAATCGTTTTTGCCATGTTTTTGTTATCACTATATAGTTTATAAATATACCTATTTTCAATAGATTTATTTATATTTTGAAGCAAGGTCTAGAAGATCAGAATCTCGAACATATCTATGATTATCACAAAATTTCTTGAAATCCTTGTAAATCATCTTCAAAGCAGAATCATCAAAAAATAATCCGAGCTGTTGATATTTCCAATTTAATGAACCGCTTCCAGAACGTGCGCCTATTACAATTTCTATTTTGCATCCAACACTATCGGGATTAATAATCTGATAGGTTTCTGGATTTCTTAATATACTCGCGGCATGAATTCCTGCCTCATGAGCAAATGCGTTTTTTCCCACTATGGGTTTATTTTTTGCAGGATACCAGCCAATACATCTTGAACATAAGTTGCTTGTTATTTTTATAAGGGGAGTATTAATATTGCATTCTCCAATAGATTTTGTATTCATGGACATAACTACCTCTTCAAGAGCAGTATTGCCTGCTCTTTCGCCTATTCCATTAACTGTAACATGAACCTGTTTTGCTCCTGCTTGAATCCCTGCAATAGTATTTGATGTAGCAAGTCCCAGGTCATTATGATTATGCACAGAAAAAATCGGAAAATATCCTCTATTGTTAAGTGAATGTATTACATACCCAACATTCTTTTTACACTCTTCTGGAAGAAAATATCCTGTTGTGTCAGCTAAATTAATTATACTTGCTCCCGCCTTGAGAGCAGTCTCACAAACATTGACTGCAAAATCTGGGGAGGTTCTTCCAAAATCTTCACAGCAAAACTCTATTTCTCCCTTGTTCATATTTTCTCTAGCAAATCTTACCATTTTATCTGTTGTCTCTAGAACCCATGCTCTATCTTTTCTAAATTTATCTTTAATATGAATATCACTTGTAGCGATAAAAGTATGAATTCTATTATGATAAGCGGGCTTTACAGCATCTATTGCTTGAAGAATATCATTTTCAGTTGTTCTGCAAAGAGAACATATAACTGGGCCCTCTTTTGTTCCAAATCTTTCAGCGATTTCCTTAATTATGTCATGTTCATTATCTGAAGATGCTGCATAACCTGCTTCGATAACATCTACTCCTAAGTTTATGAGTTGACGAGCCATGACTAGTTTTCCTTTTCTGGAAAATCTGCATTCCGGGGCCTGATCGCCATCGCGCAAGGTTGTATCAAAGATAGTTATTTTGTTGTTCATAGAAATTTTTTATATTTAATTAAATAAATAATTAGAAATTTCTACTCTTAAATGAGTAGAATAAGCAAAGCTAAAGAAATCGATTCAATTTTACTTGAAAATTGTTTAGTCATGATTATATGTTAGAAAGAGGGTTTTTATATTTTTCCAATATTTATCTTCGCCACTTTCTTAGTGCGATAGTAAACCCAATAATATTATATCTGTAATTATCTCCTAAGCTAGAAACAATTTTTTCTGCCCATTCTTTTGTCTTTACTCTATCTCTACCAGAACTTGGAAGAAGACTAATTCTAACATGATTGTCTTTAAGAAAAACTTTACGAAGTTTTTCTATAAATTCATTTGTTAGTCCGTTTTTTCCTATTTGGAGTTGTATGAGTGGCATAGGTATATTAAAAAATTAAGGGTTATAAATCTTGGCTCTATGAAAACCCTTAAAAGCAAGAATAAACTAGAGAAAATATGGAACCATACGCAGACTTGCTTAAAAGAATAATAAATGAATCAGACATTGTCCTCGAAGTCTTGGACTCAAGACTTGTTGATTATTCAAGAAATGCACAAATTGAAGAGATGATAAAAAAAGTGAATAAACCGCGGATATTTGTGATAAACAAAAGTGATATGGTATCAAAAAAAGTCATTCAAAAAGATATTGAAAAATTAAACAAAGAAGGGATTGCAGTTTATGTTACAAGGGAAGAACCAAGAACATTTAAAATTTTAATTTCAAAGATAAGACAAGTTTTTGCAAAGTACGGAAAGACCCAAGTAATAGACGAAGATCACAGGGCGGCAAAAGCAGATATTGTTGTGGGCGTGGTAGGATATCCTAATGTTGGCAAATCTTCTGTAATAAACGGGATATCATTCGGCAAAAAAACTATTGTTTCTAAAAGAGCAGGAACAACACATGGCGCGCATTGGATAAAAGCAAGCAATGAAATAAAGCTTATTGATACGCCCGGAGTAATTCCACTTGAGTATAATGACGAAGTGAAATTAGGACTTATTAGCGCAAGAGATGCACATAGACTCAAACAACCAGATTTAGTTGCAGCAAAAATAGTACAGATGTTTATAGAAAAGAATAAGGCAGCGTTTGAAGATTATTATGGTGTAAAGATTGAGGATGAAACAAAAAGCGCCTATGAAATTATAGAAGAGATTGCATTAAAGAAGAGTCATCTTAAGAAAGGCGGATTGGCAGATGAGATAAGGATGAGTATAATCATTGTTAAAGATTGGCAAGACGGAAAGTTGAAGCTGTAGTTTTCTATATTGTAATTAAGAGCATAAATTCTTTTAAAGGTGGTAAATTATATTTATTCTATGTTAAATCTAAATGTTGGAGATAGGGTTTATGCAAGATACCAAAGTTTTTCTAATAAATTTAGACCAACAACTACTTTTAACCCGCATGGATTTTACGGAATAGTTACAGAATTAAATGAAGATGCAAAATTTGCTAAAGTATTGGGGTATCAGGTAGAAGATAATGGGAATCTAATTCCTGACCAGGATTATATTTGTGCTGAGCCAGTTCTTCTTGGTCTAGAAGGAAGAAGCAGTATTGTGGGGGAGTTACAACCTCTTAATGAAAGAGAATTAGGGGAAATTTTAGTTGAAGTTTATAATGGTGGAAATGTTATGGGGGTAAAAGAAAATCTGAGAGATATTGGGAGATGTGAAAGAGATAGAGACTTAATAGACGAATTAGAACAGAGAATATTAAAAGATATTCCAAGATTGCAACAAGCAAATTTATAAAGCAAATATAACTAATATAAAGATGGAAAAAGACATAGGAAAAATAAAAAAGAACGACCAGACAGATATTGTCGTAAGAATAGATGACTTTGGTGGTAAGAGAGGAATCACAATAAGAGAATTCACAACAAGTGAAAGATATACTGGATTCACAAAATCTGGAACAAGAATACCTCCTGAAAAATTCTTAGAATTTAGAGAACTAATAAATTCAATAAGCTTAGATGATTTAAATCAAGAAGCAGTTGCTGAAAAAGAAGGCGAGAAGAAAGAAGAAAAAGGCGTTGAAGATTATTAATTTCTAAAGCCACGGAGCATACTTATCCTTTACTACAACTAAAGCTTTGCAAAAAATAAATTCCGGTTTTGCCAATGCTTCAAAAATTTCTTCATCATTAAAGCCTATCTTAGATAATGATTTCGAAAACTCTGCTTCGTTAATTTCTGCTTCATGCAATTCTCTTAATCTCTCTGGAGATGCCTTAATATCTGATTTTAAATATGGACTACATTTAAGCGCATTATTATAGGTTCTGGAAATTTCACTGAGTTTACTTATAAGATTATTTGTTAATGTCACTGCTCGCTTATCTTCTAATAAAGAAAGTAATTTCCTTCCTAAATCTAGATATTCATTAACTTCGTTAATTCTTCCTTCTAATTCTGATTGAGATATCATTATTAAACCTCTTCTATTAAATAGGGATTTTTCCCTTCTAAAACTTTTTTTAAAAGTTTTTTTGCTTCTGGACTTTCCTTATTCTTTAAATTTAAAACTTGCCTGGCTTTTTTTATTGCCTCACAAATATTCATCCTCATAGGACATTTTATTTCGCACGCTTTGCAAAGCGTGCAATCAAAGACTAACTTATCAAAAATATCTTCTGAAATCAGAATAGCATGTCCTCTCGGCGAGTTTTGCTCTTCTCTTAAAACTTTAAAAACAGGACATAATTCTTTGCATAAACCGCATTTTATGCATTTTTCCATTATTTCTATTGCTTCTTCTTTTGAATTATCTGCTTCAACTTCCATTTTAAAATGCTCCTCCTGCAATTTTTCTTATTTTTTCCTTCTCTTCCTCTGTTAATTCTAGCTCGTTCGGTCTTTTTTCTGTTTTTTCTTCCCCGTCTTTTTCTATTTCCGGACCATTGAATGATACTGTGATTGTTGATCTAATAATATTTTTTTCTGCCTTTTGTGTTTTTGGCTTTTCTTTGCCTAAAGAACCAAGGTTCTCTTCTGCTCGCAAGCCCTCTCGCTTTATTTGTGCAAGAGGCTCGTGAACTTGCTCGGCTTCACTCTCCTTTCTTTCATTTTCTTCTACAAATTTTTGCTCTTGAGTTTCATCTTGTTTTTTTTCTAATTTTTCTACATTCTCAGCATTTATCCCAAATGCTTCTCTAACATCCATAAAAGAAGAATCTACAAGTTTATTTTTATTAAATTTCCAGAAAGGATCATGCCTTGCTTTAACTCTTTTTATTATTTCTATCTCGCTCTTTTCAAGGAAATCTTTTTTTGTAATCCCAAAACCAAGACTATCTGAAACCTTCCCCCTTAATCTTTTTACAAGATTTAAAATATTTTTCTTTGTTTCTTTCTCATCTGGTTTAAAACAGCAAAAAACAATGCCTGAACTAGAATTGCAAAAATAGGGGATATGGTTCTCTTCGAGAACTACAAAAAAGTCAAGAAGATTATCACTAAATATTCTTGGATCTTCTAAAAGAAAGTTTCCATTTGAGGCAGTATAAAAATATGCTTTTTCCTTTAATTTCATAAATTTCCAATACTCTTCATTTTTCATTTTTCCTTTACTACTTTCAAATTCTGCAAATAAATGATATTTTTCTTCCAAACCAAGAAGCTTTGATACATTCTTACCATATAATTCAAGCATGCTTATATCCTGGTCAAGCTTAAGATGTTTATTCAGCATTAATAGGTCTTCTATAGAATCTGACTTAAAAATTGAAAGTGTCCTTTCTTTTTTGGTTGTTAATCTTAATTTTGCTCTGGCAATAACACCTGTTGTTCCTTCAAAACCAATGAAATCTCCTGAATCAGATTTTGAAATATTTATTATCTCCCCTTTCCCATTTACAATCTCCAAAGAATCAACCCAATTTCTCATTCTACCATATTTTATTTCTCTACTTCCTGAAGCATTTGTTGCTATCAATCCACCAATAGTTCTTATGTTTGAAAATTGAGGAATGACTGGAAATTCTAGTCCAAATCTTTCAAGTTCTATATTTAATTCTCCAACATTAACTCCTGCTTCAAGATAAACCACTCGTTTCAATGTATCTAAATGAATAATTTTTTTCATTTTTGACATATCTATTATAACCGAATTTTCTGGAAGACAACCTCCTGAAAAACTTGTTCCTGCTCCTCTTGGAACAATATCAACATTGCTATGCCTTACTATCTCGCTTATTTCTTCTATGTTCTCTGGCAGAACAATAAGATTAGCTTTTCCTTCAAAGTTGTTAATATCTTTCTCGTAGACTATTTTGTTTTTTGTGGTTTGCATTTTTTGTTGATTGTTAATAAATTTTCTAAATCCTTCATCATTGAAGAAGTGGTTGGACCTGCTCCCGCACCTTGTCCTGATAAATCATAAGTTCCATTTTCCCCATTTTTTCCTTCATAAAATAATAGAGCATTATTAACCCCACTAATTTTTAATCTAGAAAAAAGAGGATTTTCATCAACGTGTTTAAATCCGGCAGAAATAAACCAATCATTAGAACAGTAGCTAAATCCACTAATTACATCCTCATGTAATTTTTTCCTAGTTATAGAAACAATATATCTTCTTTGCTTTGCTTGTTTTATTAATTTCTGCAAACATGCTTCCTTTATTGGATTTGTTTTAATGTCCTTTGCTCTTATATTACCTAGACCCATTATATTAAATAATATTGCTGTCTTCATGGGTATATCTCTATTCGCTTCTGTATTAATAACATCTAAATGGCTATTTGCACCTGGCTCTGCATATCCTAATTTTTTTGCTTCTTCTACAACTTCACCAAGCGTTCTTCCTTGAGCTACTTGCGAAAAAACATAATTTAACGTACCATTCAAAATTGCATGAACTTCCATTACATCATGATTTATTTTTTCTTGGCCCCACCTTAATAATCTCGTTCCGCCACCGACTGTTGCACTATAACCAATCTTATCAATACCATTTTTTAATTCTTTAAAATAATTTGACAGTGCTCCTTTTTCGCAAGTGACTATGGGTTTTTTATGATATAATGAAGCAAGAATGTAACTTAGAGCCATATTTCCATCATCAATAGTTGGTATCGCCAAACATAACGCTTCAACTTTTGAAAGATAATTTTCATAATTTTCTCTTTCGTCTATTTTTCTATTAGACTCTCCAGCATAAACCCCCGAACTTCTTATTACAAACTGAACCTCATAGCCTTTTTCATTCAGTCTCCTAGCTAATTCTGTTCCTATAAGCCCTTTTCCTATTAATCCTATTGTTTTTTTCATTTTTGCTAAGCTTCTTCAACCTCACTCTTTTCTATATCCAGAGCATCACAAAGAATATCTGAAAATTCAATTAGTTGAATATTTAATTTTTCTGAGTCTATTATTTTCTTCAGATGCCAATAGGCTCTCGGATCAGCCGTAATTATCTTTTTTACATTATTATTTTGTATCTGGTGAAGAAAATTGAGGGCAATTTTCTTAGAAAGTTCAGAGTTTGTTACATCAAGTTGTCCGCAAGAGCCGCAACAAATTGTTTCTTCTTTTGTTTTATACATTTCAACAAGATTATAACCTAATAATTTAAGAATTTCTCTTGGCTCATTATGAATATTTAAATGCCTTCCCAAATAGCATGAATCATAATAAATAATCTTTTCATTTGAAAAATATTTAACCAAATCATTATCATTTTTTATCTTTTCATGTATAATGCTAAAGATAAACTCTGATTTAATATCCCAATCTGGCAGCATTTTCTTATATTCTTGTGAGAATGTTTGAAGACAAAGAGGGCAGTTTGTTATTATCTTTTTTGTTTTTTTATCTGTGAAAAATGAAAGATTATCTCTGGCTATTTTTCTTGCTTGTTTTTCATATCCTAATTCAATAAGGCAACCACCGCAGCAAGGTAAGTTATCAGGAGAAGAAAATTGAACACCTAATCTGTTTAAGATGTTCTTATAATTTTGAACCTTGTCTTTAAGAAAAGCTTGGCTATAACAGCCAGGATAATATACTATTTCTTTTTCTCCTAATCCAAAAAGCCCCATTTTGTGTTTTTTATAGTTAAAAGGGGCTAGTTTTGTTTTTAAGAATTTAGGTTGTCAAAAAGTATAAATTAAAGGCTATATGCGGCGGATATGAGGAAAGAAATTTACTTTTTTAATCTTCCTTCGTAATTGAACTGAGCCAAGCTTTGTCTAAAGGAAGGAAAACGAATAGAACCACTACCCCAACCGCCAATTAAATTAATAACACATGTCCTTATTCCTTCTTTCTCTGCTTCACAATCATCAAGTGAAAGAGAAAGGTCGTTATATTTTTCTATAATCATATTCCATTTGTTTCCATCGCCAAGAGCGAATCTTCTTTCTGGCGATATTTTAGCTACAAGAGTCCGAGTATCAATCTCTTGTTTAATAGAAGTTTCTAAAAAAGATAGGGGCTCTTGCACTTGTTTTTGCTGAATTGCTTCTTTGACTACTTTAATTAGGTCTTCTGATACCTCGTAATGATTCATCTTTGGCCGCAAATGAAATATTGACGATATTTCATATATATTACCATTATATGAAACAACATCCTTGCCCTCTTCTCTAAATGCTCTTAGAACTTCAGAAGGGATACTTGGATTGTCTATTTGTTTTTTCCAAAAAATAAAATTTCTTTTTGATACTTTTTCAGGGATAAATTGAACACCTGAATTGCTTCGTATATACTCTGGAAGTTTGATTCTTTCAAAACTATCTATGTAAATTAATGGGAAATTTTTTAATTCTTCAAATTCTCTATCGCAAGTCGGACATTTATGTTCCATTCTAAAAATATCTTTTTAAGACTTATAAGCTTTTATCTTATTTTTAACTACTGTTTGGGGAGGTGGATATTTAATTCCCTATTTAAATTAAACCTGTAACCATCAAAATACCTAGAATAATAAGGATTATTCCTGCAAAAAGATGCAGCTTCTTTATGTTTTTTTCTTTCCAACCGCTAACTCTTTCAACAGAAGTAAATCCCAAATATATTATAAAAGTAATAATTAGCATAGGAATAATAAATATAAGATTATACGCTAAAAGCAAGCCAATCATCTCAAAGATTGTTGCACTTGTTATTGTTCCTGAAAATATAAGATAAGGCCCTATTGCGCAAGGAATAAGAAAAACAGTCACAAACAAACCAATAAAAAAAGCTCCAAGTGGACTTGTTATTCTTTTAATCATCAAGTTCACTCTTGGCCTGAAGGAAAGAGGCATTTCTGTTGCAACTCCACCAGGTCTGTAAAAAATATAGTCTTTCACATTCAAAAGCCCGAGAATTATTGCTATCGCTCCAAATATTCTTGAAGAATAAAAAAGAAACAAAGAAGTATCAGGCATAGAAGCTGCAGCATATTTGAATAGATTAACAAAAATCATACCATAAATAAAGTAACCAAGATAAACTGCAAGAGTAAATGCAAGTCCTGCATAAAGTACTTTTTCTTTCTTTTCAGGATTTTGCATAAGAACAGAAGTAAGAACAAGGATCATCACAGCAAGCGCACATGGATTAAGTGCGTCAACCATAGCCAGACTTATTAATTTGTAGACTAAAGCAAGACTCAATTCAATCATATTAACAATTAGTCAGGGTTTTTAATTGCTCAATTGTTTTTATTCCTTCATAATTCTGACCATTTATACTCCAGGTAGGAAGTCTACCTATTTGCGAACATTTTTCAGGGTTTACAAGACAATCGGTTATATTAAAAAAAGATGTATAGTTTCCTAATATTAGCTTTTGTTCTGCACAACTAGCACAGGTTTTTGATGCATATAAAAGACTTTTAGAAGCAATACATTTTACAATTTGCTCTTCTGTTTTTGGTGCAGCCCTAATAATCATTATTACTACTATCGCTGCGATTATAATTATCACAACAATAGCAAAAACAATTTTACTCTTTTTATTGGTATTATCTTCCATGTTTATATTTACTTTCAGGTATTTTTAAATCTTTAGAACGTGAATATCTTTTTCTGAAAAATTCCAGGCAGAATGGCCAAATTGAACAATTAAATCAATTCCTAATCTTTCTGTTTCAAGAGGAATATCACATGCACCGAAACAACTATCTAGCCAGATAAAGATTTTTACTGGATTTTTATATCTCTGTTTTTTTAATTCTTCTAAGATTTTGTCCTGGACAAGAGTTGAGTAGGGTTTTAATCCATCTGGAAACTGAAGAAGAATTTTTTTTGCTTTTTGTTTTATTATGGTTTCTGCTATTTTTTCTATTTCGAGTTCGTAATCTTTTTCAAGTTCTGTTATAGTTTTTTGGGGGTTCATTTTTTACCCCCATATTCTTCTGCATTAAAGGGTTTTCCTGTAATCAATTTATATGCGTTTAAATGATAATCTCTATCGTCCCGGATTTTTTTTAGTTCCCTTTGTCGTGTCTCTCCTTTTTCTTGATTAATAAGGAGAAGTATTAATTTTGTTTCTTCTTCAGATTTTATATGTCTATATTTATCAACAACATCTGACAAAAATCTTTTGTAAGTTACATTATTAAGCCTACTTACTAACTCTTCTGCCTCATTAAAAACTTCGGGCCTAACATTCTGTCCACGCAATCTGAATATAATATCAATGCAAGATTCTAAATCCTTACCATGTTCATTCTTCCAATGCCCGTTATGTTTTGTTCTGCTTGTCATTTTTTCGTTAGTCCTGTTGAGCCAAAACCGTCTGCTCCTCTTACTGATTCGCTAAGCTCACTAACCTCTTCAATTTCTGCTGTAATTATTGGTTGAACAAGAATTTGGGCTATTTTCTCGCCTTTTTTTATTTGATAATCTTGTTTTGAAGTATTGAACATTATGATTTTATATTCTCCTTTATAGATATGTTCGAATACTCCGCCCATTACTTTTATTCCTGCTCTGCTTGCTATTCCAGATTTGTCCCAGATTAAAGTGCAGTAGCCTTCGGGATATTCCATGGATATTCCTGTATTAACTATTGCCCTCTCTCCTGCTTTGATTGTTGTATCTTCTATTGAGAATATATCCATGCCAGAATCTCCTGGATGAGCATAATGCGGGATTATTGCATCAGGGTGAAGCTTTTTTACTTTGATTTTTATCCTTGCGTTTTCCATGAATTATCTTGGAGATGAAGATTTTTAAAGATGTTGTATTTAGGTTTTAAATGAAAACTGAAACAAAAATTCGCCAGCCAATTGTTACAATCGCAGGCCATGTTGACCATGGAAAAACAAGCATACTCGACATGATTAGAGGTAGCTGTGTCGCAAAAGACGAAGCAGGCGGAATAACTCAAAAAATATCTTTTACTCTTTTTCCAAGAGGAGATATTCTTGAAAGATGCCCAATAATAAAACAAAAAAATCTTAATCTTGAAATTCCTGGCTTTCTTTTTATAGACACACCAGGACATGCTGCTTTTTCTAATCTTAGAAAACGAGGCGGTTCGCTCGCAGATTTAGCAATACTAGTCATAGATATCAATGAAGGAATAAAACCGCAAACAGCAGAAGTAATCCAAATATTAAAAATAAACAAGACTCCTTTTATAATTGCGCTTAATAAAATTGATCATATTTCTGGATGGAGAAAGCAAGATGAAAGTTTAATTAAAAGTATAGGTATGCAAGCAGTAAGTGTAAAACAACAGTTTGATGAAAAATTAATGACTCTTATGGGCTCGCTTCACAGTCATGGTTTTGAAACATCTCCATTTTATGAGATAGATGATTTCACAAAAAAGGTGGCTCTTGTCCCATGCTCTGCGAGAACAGGTGAAGGAATTCCAGAACTTATTATGACCTTATGTGGTTTATCTCAAAAATTTTTAAGGGGAAAATTAGAATTAAGAGATGAGGCAAAAGGAGTGATACTTGAAGTAAAAAAAGAAAAAACAGTAAATTATCTTGAAGCAATACTCTATGATGGAAAGTTAACAAACAAAGATGAAATAGCAGTAGGAAGTTTTGGAGAGCCAGTAATAGGAAAAATAAGATTTTTAGAAGAAATTCAGCCTCTTTCAAATAAGTTTAAAGCAGTAAATGAAGTTAGCGCTGCAACAGGAATAAAAATACAACTTTCAGAAAGTATTGATATTCTTCCAGGGATGCCTTTTCAAGTTTTTAAAAATAATAAAGAGGATATAATTAAAGAATTTAAAAAACAGATTACAGATAACATAAAAACAGATGATGAAGGAATTATTGCAAAAGCAGATTCTCTTGGAAGTTTAGAAGCTCTTCTTGTTCTTCTAAAACAGGAGAATATTTCTGTTTGCCGTGCAGGAATAGGAAGAATAGATAAAAGAGATGTTATCTGCGCCAAAACCAATCTTGAAAAAGACACTACAAAAGCAATTGTTATCGGATTTAATGTAACTCACGATGAAGAAATAAAAGAAATGGGTATTGAAAATATAAAAATAATTGAAGAAGAAGTTGTTTACAAGCTAATAGAAAAATTAAAAGAGTATATTGAAAATAAAAGAAAAGAAGTAGAGAAAGAAAAGCTAATGAAACTTGCAACAATATGCAAGCTAAAGATACTTTCTCAATATGTTTTTCATAATTCTAATCCTGCTATTTTCGGGGTTAGAGTCGAAGCAGGAAAATTAAGGGAGAGATGCACGCTTATCGATGAAAACGGTGAAGAAGTTTCTGATGTAAAAAGAATGCAGGCAGATAAAAAAGGCATTGATGAGGCAACAGCAGGAATGGAGATTGCAATAAGCTTGCCTGGAACAAATTTTGAAAGACAATTAACAGGAAAAGAATTTTTATATTCAGATATAAGCGCGCCACAATTCAGAGAATTCAAGAAAAATAAAGAACTTCTCTCTCGCGAAGAAGTAGAAGTTCTCCAGAAAATTTCCCAGATAAAACGGGCGAAAGAACCGACTTGGGGCGTTTAGTTTTTTCTATTATTTTGTAGCTAGAAAAATTGGTGCTATATGCAAAGCATGTATCTTAAAGATATACTTTTTATAAGATAAATACTTATAAACCTGTATGAAGATTATTAAATTCTTATTATAAAATAAACGTATAGTTACCAATGACAAAAAAACGAGCAGTAGATGTTGATTGTTTATTCGCTTTTCCAAATGTATTTCCTTATAATGAGATGCTTTTGGATGGTAAACTAAAGCTCGGAGATTATGGAGTAAAAACTCGCTCATATGACCCTAGATTTAGAGGCCCTGTCTTGCTATATACCTCTGGAAGGATAGAGAAATCTATAGCTCAAGCACATGGTTACAATCCAAAAGAGTATGTAAGACCAGCAATTGTTGGTGTTGGTGATCTTAAAATTGTTAGAGAATTAAATGAAAGAGAACTTAAATCAATGCTTCTTCAATTTAATAATGCAGATTCAGTGAGGGAAGTTAATAATAGAGATACGCATGTTGAACCTCTTGAGTATGGATTATTCTTTCAGAGACTAAGAAGGTTTAAGGAGCCAATTGCTTTCACTGCAGTACCAGGGCCTGTGATGAAAATAAAAGTGCCAGTTAATTTTATTACCCAAGCATTAGCAGATAATGGAATGAGATTAGTCAGAAATGAATTAGAATATTCATAAAAAGCCGACCTGAGAAATTTAATTTTTACTTAATAATATAAAAAACTGTTTTCTGTTCGAGAGGACTTGGAACATTGGTTGGCGTGGAATTTGTTGGAAAAAGAAAAATCTTTTAATGAAATATATGCAAGTTATTATTGATCAAGGAGTTAAAAGTGAATTCTATTCCATGACCGGTAGAAATGTTCAGGAAAAACTCTCTATTACTAGGAGACCTGACGGTATCTATAAGGTAATTGTAGATGATATGGATTTACTAGCAAAAATGAGCAGGGATAATACTGGTGGCGGCTCAAGCGATAATGATATGTTAAATGTTTTAATGCAGCATTTGGATGGAATAAAGACAGTTCAGATAGGAAATACTCAATTATTGGCAGCAACTAATGACCCAATGGGTTTAGATCCAGCCTTGAGACAAAGATTTATTGCAAGATACGAGGTTGAAGGTCCTATTGAATGGTATGATTTTGCAGATATATTAACTGATGAATTTGAAAAAGAATTGAAAGCAGGGGTTTTGAGTATACCCTCTGGAAATGGTTATATTCCATATGAAATGAGAAAAAAAGAGACGGGAAGAGAGGCAGGTAAAGATAGTTCATTTTTAGATAAAATAAGAGCAAAAGCCGGGGGCGGAATAACAATGAGGGATATTGGTGAATATTGCAGAGAAATAAAAGTTAAAAATCCTAGATTTACTGGAAGAGCAACTCATGCTGCTGCAGAAGCGATTAGAAAAATAATAAATAATTATGACATACCTGAAGAATGGTTTGAAAAACCAGACCTATTTTTTGAAAAAGATTGGAACGCACGTGTATTGCTGATAAAAGATCTTTGTCCTAAAAATGTAACTGGTGAAATGGTTTTAAGTGAAATTCAAAGATATGCTGAATCTGAACAAAGATTCGCATCAGATAAATTTGAAAGTGATGTCAAATCAAGAGTAAATGAAATAAGAGTTCAGATGGAAGCTGGCGAAAGATACAAGGGAGGTATAAAAAATGCCTGATATAATAATACCTGCAAAAAATGTTGATTTGGAAAAACTTGGCTTAGTTAATCGGGGATTGTTTCCTGTTGATGATGGACTTGCTTTAAGATATAACGCCATACTTAAGAAAGTTTTTGGTTTAGATTGTGATGTTACTTCATTTAGAGTAGATAAAAGAGGTTTAAGTCCAGAATTAAGTACATATTTCAAGAAAAAATATCCTGAAAAATTTGAATTTGGAGAAAATTATCTTAATATGCGTTCTGCAAATCAGTTCATGATTATTTTATCTCCTGATCAGAAATCTTGTGCCCTTGTTGCCCCACAAACTTCCTATGAAGACAGTTTATATGAAGAAGTATACAAGCAAGCAAGACATACTATTGAGGATGTAACCGGTTCTGAAGCTCTTTTTGGAGAACTAGAAAATGGGATAACTGTTTTTAATTCAGCTCAAGATTTATTGCAATTAAGAACAGTGGAAGTTAGTCTTGATACTCTTGAAGAGACAGTGAAATCTTATTTTGAACTTAAAAAAATGGCAGATGATCTCGGGAAGGGCAATAATGCGCTTGATCCAGAATATATCAGTCCAATGCAAGAAAGGGTAAAAAAAGTGGGAGATATAAGAAAGAGAAATATTTCAAGAGTATTTCCTGTAACAAAAGAAATTCATTGTTTTTCTGCAGAATTTTTTAAGGGTGTTCACTGCCTTAGAAATTTTAAAGGTAGACAAGACATAAGGACTCTTTTTGTCACACATCATCAGAAAGATGAAAAATACTGGGGAGAAGAAGTTAGTTTAGTAGATTTACATGATGAATCCTTAATTGATACTCTCCATAAATACAAATTTTTGGGATATAACCCTAATTTAGTTGATCAGAGAATACAAGAACTCGAAGATGAATCTCTTTTGTCTCAAGGTTTAGACATTGCTGATATGAAACCCTGGGAAAGGAGAAAACAGGTGGTTGAATGCGTAAAAAAATTTCCTGAATCCTGGCATGAATTAAGAGAGATTTCAGCATTGCTTAATCATACTCGCAATGGCATAGGCGGAATATTAGAAGACAAATCTTATGCAACAAGAATAAAACTTTCAGAAGCAGTAGCTAAACCAGAGATAATTAATCATATGCTTGCTGAATTAGATTCTAGTGATCCTATAAGGGTCTATGAATTTAATAGAAGAAAATTAGTGACAGAATTTCCAAACATGCCTGCAAATAGGCAGAGATATGTGGCATATCGTTTACTTACTCAATTAAATCCACAGGGAGGTAAAACAAAATGATAGAATATGTAATAATCGGATCTGTAGTTAATTTTGGAGCGGGCGTTGCATTATCATTGACAGATAAAGCCTATTCAATAAGTGCAAAGAAAAGAACAGATGAAAGACTTGGAGCAAAACTTAAACAAGTAGAAGCACTAGACTTTCTTGCTCGAACACCAGAAGCAGATACACAAGAATATGCTCGAAATGTTATTTTAGCTAGAGATTATTTCGCAGATAAAGGGATTAAAGTAAATTCTAAATCTGAAAAAGGAAAATGGGAGAAATTTACCGATATGGTTAGTTTCTACAAAACCCATGAAAGACTTAATAATCTTGGATGGAGGCCAAAGTTAGCAATTGCCTATGGCACAAATTTAGCTGTAGACGGATTAATTCTTGCAACAGCAGGAGCTGCAGCAGGCCCAGCATTGTTAGCAACTAGTTATGAAGGTCTTTGCTTATTCGCTGGAATGCAAGTAGGAAAACTTTTCCGAAGCAGAACTCCAGAAGAAAAACAATTAGAAAAAGAAGCAAGAGACCTAACACAGGATGGAAAAATCTTAAGCATCGCAACACACTATTCTCCGACGGCAAACCTTAAAGTTCCAGAACAAAAAGAAACTACAAATGAACAAGCAGATGTAGCTGGAAAAAAGACTATAGACTATAGTAAAATAGGAGCAAAAGCCGGAACAGCTATAGCAGATGCTGCTGGAAAAGCAGGAAACGCGGTTAATAGCGGAATAGCTGCAATAAGACAGCGACTTCAAGAGAAGGAAAATGCAAAAAAAGCTATAGAACAGGCTGAAAGAGCAAAAGCGAGAAGTAAATACGATAGCTACTAAACTTTAAGATGGCAAATGAAAATACCAGCGATAGAATCGCAGAGATAAGAAGAAATGTAGAAGCAGGCGTAGCTGAAAGACCGCTTAGCCGATGGCAGAGAGCAAAAAGATATATGAAAATGGCAGCTATTGGTGTAGCTGTGGCTGGAATTGCTGCCACCGGTGTCATGACCTATGACTTTATCACTGCAAGAAGAAACTTAGCGGAAAGAAATGTACTTTTAAGATCATCCAATATTTCATTCATAGCTGGAAATCCTGAAAAAAAAGCAGCACCCAAGGCAGATATAGAATCTGTAACAAAATTTAATGAAGGTGGAGGAACAGAAAGCAAAGTTGGAACAGCAGAAGCAACAACACACAGAGAAATAAGAGGAGATATTTCTTATTATGAATTCTTTGATTCACAAAATTCAAGAAAAGCAACTTCAAATGAAAAACCTGAAAGATTTCAGGCAGGATTAAGACTGAGTGGAAGTTATAATTTTAGAGAGCAATTTGCGCAAGCTATTTTAAAATCTGGAATAAAAGGTCCTCAAGAGTATATGGTCTATAAGTTTGCTCCAAGAAGAGGATTTAATGAATTAGACATTGATGTAGTAGAATTTCCTATTGAAAGAGGATTAAAGGAAAATGAACCTGGAATAATTGAAAGAAAAGGGGATGGCAAAGAAGATGTGAGAATAATGGTTAACAGACTTAAAGAAAACAGAAATCTTATTGGCTGGGCCAAAGGTAAAGAATGGAGGGCAGGTACGCTCCTTGAAGATTACGCTATAACTCCTGAAAATGCAGTTGCTGCAAGAGAAATATTCAAAAAATTAAAAACACTTGATAGTACACAGGCAGTTAGTGAAGGCGATAGAGAAGATTTAGTCGGGCAAATTTTAGATATTGAAAGAAAGATGAAAAAAAATACTATATACGACACATTTGAAGACGGATTTTTCAAGATTTTACCACAAGAAAGCACAGTTTACCTTGGAGAAAGACTTACTGAATGGGAAAGATTTGCATGTTGGCTTGGAATTGGAAGAGATAATCATAATATTTTAAGAGTTGAAAATCAATGGGATCTTTGGCCAGGTAGATGGCCAGGATTAGAAGGAACTGTTTTTGGTCATGGCGAAGATAAAATATATCCTTTTGATAAATATAACAATGGTGGATATACTCTCGAAGATAAGTTTGGAAAAATCGCAAAAATAAAAATTGAAGATTTTGTATGGAAATATGGGCAAGATGTTGTTTATTCTTACTTTTTAGATTTAAACGGAGATGGAAAAATTGATGAAAAAAATGAGTTAATCAGCAAAGTTTTATGTAAAACAACTCATGATGAAAAAATTGGATTAGAAAAATTATCACGAGGAGAAAGACCTGAAACAGATATGACTATAGCTCTAAATTATTCTATCATGACGCCAGAGGTTGATATGGCAAAAGGGAAGGAATTCTTTAGGTTAGGAGCAGCTATTGAAACTCTAATGGTTGAACAAGTTCATAGGGGATATGGAAAACATTCTCTTCTAGGATATATTCATGACCAAAGAAGTGATAAAATGTTGTCTGATGATATGAACCTTCAAAACATGAGCAGAGCATTAACGCAAGAATCAACGCTTGCTGCAAAACACGATATTATAAGAGCATTAATCGCTGCAAAAAGACCATACGCAAAAGAGCTTGCTGTAAAATATAATATTGCAGACGAATTTGAGGGACAATATCAAACTTCTGATTTAACAAGAAAAAGATTATACACTGGACCTTGGCCATGGGTTATACTGGGTGTTGCTGGAGCAGGGTATCTCGCCTACAGAAAAAATAGGAGAGAAGAAAAGAAAACAGGAATAGCTTTAGAATTAGAAAAAAGATATAGGGGAAGAAGAAAATGAATTTTGAAGAATTAAACGAATGGATTGGAATATTGTTTGAAAAAGGGAAAAAAGAGGAGATACAAGGGAAATTAGCAAAGTTCAAGGCAGATGAATTTCTAATAGACCAGTTGGGAAATTATCTTAATGGAAGAGAACTTAAAAATATGAGTTTAGATTATCTTGTTCCCGTAGTTAATATTCTTGATACCGTTGTATCACCACAATATCCTGTCGAAGATCCTACCCAGTATGATTCTCTTTACGTTCCAGCAATATCTAATCATGATACGGACTGGAGATTTTCTGCAGTATTAACGCATCTTAATGAAATTAAAACTATTGAACCATCTCTGGTTTTAGAAGGAATAACGAAAAATCCTAGTTTCAGATACACTCCTTCTTATGCTGGAAATGATCCAAGACATTATATTTTTAATCAGAACAGTTATCTCAAGACAATAGAAGACATTCTTCTATCACGAGATAGAAGAGATGAAGCATTTATCGGCATTAAAAAAAGACTTGGAAATTTCAAAGCACATTTAGAGGATTTAAAAAATAGAAAAATAGATATAAAAAAATTATTTGGTGCAGAATATACCCTAATATTGACTGCTTTAGATGCACATAATCAAAAAGACCCTGGAGATTTTCCAGAAAAATCTGCACAAGTAGCAGGATTATTAGAAAAACTTGATGCGCGTGGATTTGATATTTTTCATCAAAAGAGTATGAAAAATATGGTAGAATATTTAGGTTCTGAAAAGAATAGACAATTAGAACTACTCTCAACATATCTAAGCCCGGAAGCAATAATGTATACGTCAGGCTTTCACCTTAAATAATAGTATAATACACTATAAAAATACTTAAAAAGAAAAAAGCATTAATAATAAAATGACAAAAGAAAGAAAACCAATGAATAGATTAGAAAAAATAACAGTTGGATTAGCTTATGGTTTAATGATTGGCGGTCTAAGTATTGGAGCTTTACTTTGGGCTAATAAAAAACCAATTGCCGGAATGTATACTGGGGCTGCTGGGATGATTGGTGGTTTAATATCAGCTAGTTTTGCACTCAATAGTTATGAATCAAGAAATAAAGAAACAAACTATCAAATATAAAAACAAAATGGAAACAATAGGAAACAGATTAAGAAAAACAGCACAAGGTCTTGTTGATAAATTGGGTGCTGAGATAGCAAACCCTAACAGTGGCATCAGCAAAACTCTTAACATAGCAGAAAATATTGCACAAGGAGTAGCAGATGGTGCACAAAAAGTTGCACAAAAAGTGGGCGATGCTTGGGAAAATTATCTTTTCAGAGATGGCGAACTGGATATAGAAAGAGCCAAGGAAGTTTTAAAAGACAAAGCAAAAGCTGCTGAGCAATATGGTCAAAAAGCATGTGAATATTTATCTATTTTGATTGCAGAAGGCGCATCTTCTGCGAAAAGAAATTTAGAAGTTTATATTCCAACAAAAAAAGAAAAAGATACAATATATGCTGGAATTGGAACAGAATATTCTGGAGCTTTATTCAGACAGCATTATGAAGCTTGCGCTTGTTTCCATGAAACTGCAGGATACGCAATTGGAAAAAATGCCAAATATAGAGAAGAACTTCTTAATGATATAAAAGCAAGTGCAAGTTCGAATAAGGATGAGATTATAAGTTTCTTATTAAAAAAGGCTGCAAAAGATTCTGTAAATAGAAAGGTATTGTTAGCGAAAGTTAAATTAGCTGAAAAAATTTAAAATCTTTTATCTTGGAAGTTCATAAATTATAGTACTTTTTGTTGAATCGCGAAAACGAAATTTGCAAGAACCATTTCTGCAATTATGATCTAATCTACAAAAAGCAGAATGGTCTGAGTCTAAAATAAGCAGTTTATCACAATCTTTACATATAACAATTATTTTTTCTAAATCTTTTTTTGGGCAAGAACCTTCACAAGCAAAAAAAGGTTCATACCAAAATAATCCACATGTTTTGTCTGGACATAAAATATAGGTTCTATCTTTTGACATTTCAGACTTTTTAATTGGTTTATATTTTATATTTTTTGGCGGTTTAGGAATTTCTAAATCTGGAATGTGGCTATAATCTTTTTCAAATTCATAACCTTGAAAACGCATAATTTTAATTTTTTCAGGAGTCAAAAGATTTTCTGACATTCTTCCATTCCAACTTTCATTACCTTTTTCTTTATATCTCACATAACCTTTTTTTCTTTCCATAATATCAAAATATAATCCAACATATTTATAAACCCACTTTCTCTTTAATTTTCAAGCTTAACAGCCTTCGGCTGTTCTAACATCGTAAGATGTGGCTTAATCAAAACATAAAAATGTCAAGCATATATGAAATACCTGCTCAAGAATATAATGAAAAACTAGCTGCAAAGCTAAAAGAAATGCCTGAATTTTCTATTCCAGAATGGTCTCTTTATGTAAAATCTGGAGTTTCTAAATCTAGGCCACCTTTTGAAGTTGATTTTTGGCATAAAAGGGCTGCTTCAATATTAAGACAGATTTATATTCATAATATTGTCGGAGTTGGAAGATTAAGAACAAGATATGGTGGAAGAAAAATAAGAGGAAGCAAACCAGAAACATTTAAAAAATCTTCTGGAAAAATGATACGAGTCATGCTACAGCAAGCAGAAAAAGTAGGATTTTTAGAAAAAGTTAAAGAAGGAAAAAGGTTTGGAAGAAGATTAACAAAATCAGGAAAAGACTTTTTGGAGGCAGTAAAGTAATATGGCAAAGAGAAGAGACAATCGAAGAAAAATTAAGTTCAGCAAACAGGCAAGGAGAACAAAATGGGCTCCATTTTGGACTGTAATAAAAAAATATGGAAAAGGAAAAAGAGTTCATCCAAGCAATATGACAAGAGTAAAAAGACACTGGACAAGAACTAAATTAAGAATCAAGCCATTCAGACAAAGAAGGCAGCATTTAGGATAAAATGATACAAACATACAAACTTAAAACAGGAGAAATATGGCAGATAGATGCTTCTCTGACTGCATTTGGAGCAGATGATGGATTTATTTATCGTGGACAAGAAAATATATCTAGTGCTTCTGAAAAGGAAAATCCTTTAGAAATATATAGCACGCCAGATAGAAGCGCAGGAATTATGCTAAGTGAAAGAGATAGAACTATTGATTTTTTCGGAGATAATCTTGATAAAGCTCTAATGATGTCAAAACTAAAAAGACTTACAGGAGTAGAATTAGAACTAGTTGCGTAACGTGAAAAAACATGGCAGAAGAAAAACCTAAAAAAATAATAATTGAAAGAGAATATATTGTTCCTCTTAGAAGAGAATGGTTAAAAGTTGCAGAGTTTAAAAGAGCAAACAAGGCAGTGAAGGCATTAAAACAATTTTTAGTACAACATATGAAAGTCTATGACAGAGATTTAAGAAAAATAAGAGTAGATATTCTTCTTAATAATGAAATAAGATTCAGGGGAATGAGAAAACCTCCTGCAAGTATAAAAGTAAAAGCAATAAAGTACGAAGATGGTTTTGTTGATGCTAAACTTGTTGATATTCCAAAACATATTGAATTCCAACTTGCGAGAGAAGCAAGAAGGCAAGTTGAATCTATACAAAAGGGAAAGCAAGAAGAGAAAAAAATTGATGAAAAAAAAGAAGAGAAGAAAGAAGAGAAAGTTGATGAAAAAGCAAAGGACATAAAAGAAAAAGAACAGTCAAGCAAAGAAGCTGAAATGAAGTTAGAAAAAGAAAGTGCAAAATTAGCAAAACATACTACTGAATCTCATCAAAAAGCTCCAGTAATCCAAAGAAAGGCGTTAAAGAGATAGTTCTAATTGTTTAAACCCTCGAGTAGTCGCATAGTTATTTATATAATAAAAGCCTACTTTTTACATCGGTTGTCCTGGAAAGGATGCTACTACAGCAGCCTCTGTCGGGCGCTCAGCTATTAATACAGTGAACGGACTATAACTCGCTGTACGAAATCTGTGCCCGTTAAGCTTGATTGTGGGGCGAAGAAGATAACCTTTAAAGCATTCGGTAGGTTAAGATTGACTCCGAGACTAAAGCTTAAGGCACTTCTTCACCGAGTCCGTTTTTATTAAAACAAACATGAAAAAGAGAACAGCAAAAAAACATGGGAGAAAAGCTAGCAATAAAAGCAAGGCTTCTAAAGTAAAAAAGATGATACGACTTGCAAAGTTAAGAAAAGGGAAAAAAGCAGGGAAGAAAAATAAAAAAAGATAATAATTCTACTTACTCTCTAAAAGTCTTTCTATATCCTTCTTAAAAAAGAATACTACTCCTAAGAGGATTATACCAATTATAGAAGAGATAATGAAAAGACTCATCTGTGATGCTGCAAACCCTCCACCCAATATTCCCAACATAAGATAGCCTGGAAACCTTCCTATTAATACTATTATTAAGAATATTTTTGTTTTCATCTTTGTCAATCCTGCAAGAAAACAAAATATATCGTCTGGGAAAAGCGGGAGAAGGAAAATCATGAAAAAGATAAAAGTTATTTTTGTATTTGAAAAACTGTCTAATTTATTTATGTACTTTTGGCCAATCATCTTCTTAACAAAAGGTCTTCCAAACTTTCTTGCAAGCCAGAAAGCAATATAAGAACCTAATACTACACCAATTGTTGTGTATATTGTTCCCCAAAAAGCACCGAATAAGATTCCACCAATAAACCCTGTTACTTCTCCAGGAACAAAAAATATTATCACTTGAATAACCTGCAGAAGGATAAAGATTATGGGTGCTATAATCCCAAATTTTACTATAAAACTGCTTATCTTGTTAATATCCTTCAGAAAGTAGAGCAGGTTATAGTGAGTGATTATACTTATTAGTAAGACTAAAATTAAAATCTCTAAAATGATTATTATTAACTTCAAAAGATTCTTTCTCTGACTAGCCATATTAACTATACTAAAATGGAGATTAAAAATTTATATATTGGCATTTATCGGGATAATTATAATAGAACTTGAAAAACTAAAAATTAAAGAGAGATAATCTCTCTAGCGATCTTCTCTGGTACGTGTCGTAATATTGTCTTTTCGACAGAAGGATAAGCCTCTACATAATTTCCACTTATTACTCTAGAATCGTTTTTCAAATCATTTTCAACTAATTCAGAATTTTCTCCAAGATATTTATCAAGAACATCTTTGCTCGGCCTTAAATTATTTACTATGATTTTATCCATTTTAACTTCAGAATATTTTTCTATTTCTGCAACAAAATCAGATAAGTTAAAACCAGATGTTGCCCCCTTAGTAAATAGATTACAAATGTAAATTAACTTTGCATGAGAATCTTTTAGAGCTTCAGGCATTCCCCGAGTTATAAAATTAGGAAGTATGCTTCCATACAGGTCACCAGGACAGATAATTATCTTATCTGCGTTTCTTATTTCTTCTCCAACTTCTTTATATACAAACGCTTCTGGTGAATTATAAAGTCTCCTTATTCTACAACTTTCAATAATTTCGGTTATTTCAGATTCTCCTCTTAACAACTTTCCTTCCATGGTTTCTCCGTGTAAGACAATACTATCCACTGTAACTGGCAGAACTTTTCCTTTTATGTTCAAGAGTTTTCCTGCTTCTTTTATTGCTTGTGCAGAACTTCCAGTTATATTTGCTAAAGCAGTTATCATTAAATTTCCGATATTATGTCCATCTTTTAGTCTAAATGAAAATACTTCCCTAAGAATTCTGCTCTCGTCATCATTTGCAAGTGCAACTATACATTGCCTTGCATCTCCTGGCGGAAGAATACCGTACTCATCTCTTAATCTTCCGCTAGAACTGCCATTATCTGCCATATTTACAACAGCAGTCAAATCGCATTCGTAATTTTTTAATCCACGAAGTATTTGGAAATGGCCTGTTCCTCCGCCAATTGTTAATATTTTTTGCATAATCTACTCCAAATTCTATAATTTAAAAGCATTTATATAACTTAGAATACCCTCATAAAAACATGGAGATAAATATAGAAAAACTAAAAAAAGAAAAATCACTAAACGAACTGCTAAATTTTGGGATTGTAAATATTGACAAACCTACTGGCATGACTAGCTTTGATGTTGTAAATGCTATCAGAAAATCACTTGGTTTGAAAAAATGTGGACATTTTGGTACACTTGACCCGAATGTCACAGGAGTTCTGCCTATTGCTCTTGGAAATGCATGCAAAATCCAAGAGTATTTCATGCATCATGAAAAAACATATATTGGAACAATGCAACTTCACCAGCAAACTACCAGAGAAAAACTTGAAAGTGAAATGAAAAAATTCATAGGAAAAATAAATCAACTTCCTCCGAGAATATCACGAGTGAAAAGGCAGATAAGGCAAAGAGAGATTATTGAATTTAAAATTTTAAGTTTTAATGAAAAAGCGAAAACAGCAGAATTTATTGCAGAAGTTGAAGCAGGAACATATATAAGAAAATTGATTGATGATATGGGAAAAGGCATAAGTGGAGCTCAGATGATTTCGCTTAGAAGAACAAGAGCAGGAATATTTGCTGATAAAGATAAAGAGTTTGTTAGTTTGACTGATTTTGAGAAAGTTGTTGAAGAATATAAAAAAGGAGATGAAACAAGATTGAGAGAATTAATAACACCTGCAGAGATAGTAATCAGGATATTACCTGTTATTGAAGTTAATGAAGAAGCACTAAAAAAGTTGAAGAATGGTTCTCCTATTTTTGAAGAAATGTTAGAGAATAAAGAGACAAAGATTCCTGAAAATAGCTTTGCTGTTTTTTATAATAAAAAATTGATAGAGATAGCAAAAAAAGTTAAAGAGCCTGAAAATCCAAACATACTTGCAAGACCCGAGGTAGTATTATACTAGGATGAATGACAAAAATATTTATTAACCCCTTTTTACTAAGAAAACAATGAAAAAGGATGATAGAAAAGCAAACTCACGTTTGCATTTCAATAATATTAAAACAAGACTTAAATGCAAACGTTCGCAAATAACTATCTTTATAATAATAGCAATAATTATTGTTGTTGCTATAGGCGCAATCTTTTATTTTTCATCTATCTCGAGACCAGACAATAATAAAGATATTCAAACAATTGATTCAGGAATAACAAATCAGATAAGAGAACAAAGAGACAACTGTCTTATTAATATAACTATATTTGCAATTGACGCTTATGGGCTTGATGGACCTAAAATTCAAAATTTTCTTTCTCAAAATCTTGCTTTATGTATTCAGCCAGCAATAGATAAATACAAGAGTATTGCTGAGATAACCACTTCTCTTTCTTCTCTGAGTATTAGTGTTACGATAGATAATGAAAAAATAGAAGTAATAGGAAATTATCCAATTAGTGTTAAAAAAATAGACACGCAAACACTGGATGAATTTTCTTTAACACTTCCAAGAACAATATCAACGAATATACCTACAGATGTTTTTTGTTCTGTTAGTTCGGATGTTTATTTTAAATCATGGGATGATAAGTTTGAAATTTTTATTCCTTATGGAACAAATGTTAGATATAAAGATGGAACATGTCTTGATAAAATAGAAATAAGAATAGAAGACCCAATAAAAACATACGGCAATAGGGCGACAAGCTTGACTTCTCTCGTTTATATTCCCCTACCTCTTGGAGCAGAATTTTCAGGGAATTATGTTGAAATTAAACAAAAATATACGGATAAAGATTATAAGGATTATTCTGATGCCTCTGCAGCAAAAGATTATTATATTATTCCTCAAGAAAAATTAAAAATACAATTATTCGTTCCATTAGATATAAATAATTATTATATCTATCCTGACAACCCTACTGGTTTTAGAAATTCTGCAGATGTCGCTAATAAATTTATTAAAGCTAAAATAGACCATTTTTATGATTCATCCATTCAACATGATAAATCCTGTTTTGTAACAAAAGAAACTATTATAGAATCAGCAGATAGAAGAATTAATCTAGATTTAAGAAAAAATATAGAAGCCACAAAAAGTGATGGAAGTTGTTTAGATTGGATTGTTATACAAATGGGACCAAAAAAAAGTAATGTTGTTAATTTTTACGAATATGATTATTCCTTTTTTCCCATAGGCGCACAATTTACTCCAGAGATTATATACACTTATAAATATACTCAAAACCAAGTCCAAAGTTCAAGATTCTTGTATGGGAGTTATAATTGGCAAAATTTAATTAATAATACTTGGAAAGACCCAAGAACACTTAAACCTCCTGTTTTTTCTGAGCTTAAAGCAGAAGTAAACGGAAATGATGCTACATTTTCATTTGTTGTTAAAGACGATATAACTCAAATACTTCAATGTAATCTTTATGTTAATAATACTTTTGCTGGTTCTGTTAATGTTCAAAATGCAACAAAAGGAATAATCACAAAAACACTTACAGATGGAAGATATTCATGGCAAATCGGATGTACTGATGAAGTAGCTGAAGAAAAATCTGTTGCTCAAAGTGTTAATGTTGGAAATTCTGGAATTTTAAATGCTTTTTTTCTTCCACTGAGTAATATTGCTAAACAAACTGGATATGCTATAACTGGATATGCATCAAGCAATCCAAGAAGCGGACTTAATACAAGGCAAATAGAAGATTTGCGAATTGCTTATTATGATTATGCAGATAAAGTTTATAGGCCCTGGGAAACAACAGTAGATACTGCAAATGAAAGAATAATTGCTAAAATAGGATTTTTTAGTGGAAAAGAAAGTGCTACAGATAATTCTGGTTTAACTGGTTCGGCTATAACCGGATTTGGAATTTTAGATAGAACACCGATAACCGGATTTTTTACTTGGGGAGGAGTTGGTTGGGATGCAGGGGGAGATGATGGTGGCGATGGCGGTATTAATATTCCTGCACAAGGATGTGAGGGTAAGGTTGATTATAGATATGCTGCTAGTAGAATTTCTACAGCAGAAAGTGAGCTAGGTACAGGAACTACTAAGGAATTTAAATATACTATTTCAACAGAAAATGCTTGCATGGAAAAAGCTGCTCTTTCTATCCAGTCCACATTTAGTGAAGGAGATTCAAAAAGTGGTCCGACTTTATCTCCTGGTGATATTGGTTCTCCATCTACTGCAGCAGGAATATATACTGTAACTGGGGAAATAACAGACGTAAATAAGTTAAAAGCACCAGATTCTTTATTTGGAGAAGCTTATGCCTGGTTAAACGTATTGGTTGCTGTAAAAGGAATAGGATTTAGTAGTGAGGGTGGAAAAGAGATAACTGAGGAACAATTTATCGCTGCAGGAGGTTCTAATTTATCTGCATGGGATGTATCACGATGCACCCAGTTATTCACTGAAGAAGAAGATTTAATAGCATGTAAATGGTGTGCAGAGCATGCGTTCCACGTCGCTTCAGGACAAGCTGAAGGTAGAAGCCTTGGTGCAGGAACATTCACTAATCTTGAATACTGTACATGGACGATGAAAGGAGCCACCTGTACATGGAATGCTGCAGAATGCAGCAGCTATTCAGATTATTGCAAAAATTCTGCATGCAATAAATGTATGGAATGGTGCAATGCTGGTGAAGGATTTGGATCTTCTGGAACAACGCAAGGAACTCTTGAATTTTGCTCAGATGTTATAGAACATGAATGCTGTGCTCCTGGACAAGTTTGTCCTTGGGATACTCCTACTAATAATGGAACATATGCTCCTGGAAATTGTAAGGAAATGGGCGGAACTTACAATAGAAGCACAGAACAATTTTTAGGATATGGACTTGTAAGATACTGGCCTGACTTAAGTAATGCAGAAGTTGTAGCATTTGCAGACTCTCTTGCTGCAAATAAACTAACTGCAACATATATTGAATATTTTGGAATGGATGTGCATGTTGGAAGATATAATATTCTTAATCAACCTCAAAATTTCTACGCTAAAACAAAATTTTTAGTAGAAACAATGAGAGCGAGAAATATTACAACATTTATTAATTATCTTAATTGGAATATTCCAGATATATGCGGCAATAATCCATTTACTGATACATGGTTTCAAAATGGACTGGGTGGATTAATACAGCAAATAGGAACAGACCACGTAATAATGCAGACTGCAGTTGAAGGTGGAGAAAGATGCACTGGTAAATTTGAAGGATGGAATACTTGGATGGCAGGAAAATGGACTGGAATGAAGTCTTATAGTATAAGTGGAGGAACAAAAACAGCGCCTTCTGCAGAATGGTTTATTAGTCCGACGCCAGGTTTAGGAGCATTTGCAACAGGATCGATAGTAACAACAGATGGTGGAGATATTTTAAGATATATAACGGATAATAATATGGAAGGACAAGGAAATGTTAATCCTGCAAAACTCGAAAATTATGCGGGTGGAATAAATATTCCTTGTCATTCTGGATTTATTTATTATGATTTTGGCTATGATGGAAAAAAGCCAGATACTGGCGCAATCCAGGCGTTGGGAAGAGTTGCTGCTAAAAAACCAAATCCAACTGTTCAAACTCCTCCTATTATAACTCTCACAAGTCCGGTAAACGGGGGGACGTATACAACATTATCAATTCCTCTTGAAGCAACATGTGATCAAAATATAAACCAAGCAGGGTATGTAATCAATGGCGGAGATTTGGTTCTTCTTAACAAACCCCCATATTCTATTACTGCAAAAGAGGGAGAAAATAAACTAGAAGTATATGCCCAGAATAGTGCAGGAGTTATTGGTAATCTCAATGTTACATTTAAGGTAAATACTTCTGTTGTACAACTTATGTCTCCAACAATAAACATCGTAAGTCCAAAAGCAGAAGATTATGAGATTAATCTTAATTCAAAGAAAATATTCTTAAATGTAAGTTCAGATCAAAAAATAAAATCTTCATCTTGGATATATACTCTTGATAATGGAGAAACTAATAATTCTTTCCCAAATCCTTCTCAGATAACAATAGAAGAAGGACAGAATAATCTTATTGTTTACGGAACAAATGCAAACGGTACTGGTTCTGCTTCTGTTAGTTTTAATGTTCTATTAATTAATCCTGCTTATCTTCCAAAGATAACAATTACAAGCCCAACAGGAGGAGCCATATATTCTTCAAATTTTCTAATTATAAAAGCAATAGCTAATCAAACCACAATAGACTCTTGGAAGTATAGTTTAAATGGCGGTGAAAAGAAAGATTGTAATTGTGGTTCAGAATATGGTATCGATGTAGAAGAAGGAAGAAATAGTTTAATTATTTACGGAACAAATGCAAATGGGACTGGTTCTTCTGCTCCTACTTACTTCTGGGTAAATACTACTGCGTAACATAACAGAAAAGGTTTAAAAGACAAAAAATCTTGTTAAGAGAACAATGAAAACAGTAAGAATGAAAATTTCAGGACTCGTGCAAGGAGTTTTTTTTAGAAAATATATAAAAGAAGAAGCAGAAAAACTAGAAATAAAGGGACATGTAAGAAACCTTGAAAGTGGAGAGGTTGAAGTAATAGCTGAGGGTATTGAAGAAAATGTAAAAGAAATGACACTTGTGTGCAAAAAAGGGGCACCACATAGTCAAGTAAAAGAAGTTGATGTTCAGGAGATAAATCATATTGGTTTTGATGATTTTAAGATACTAGAAATATAATTCTTTATTCGTAATTTTACAAGGAGCTCTTTATTCCCCCAATATTATACCCACCAATTTGATCAGAAAAGAAAAACATTGGCTCGGGATATCCATTTTCTTGGGTTTGTTTTATTCTTAGAAGATTTGTCTTATATTTTTTACAAAACCTATCTACTTCCGGCATGCAGGACTGAACCATCAACTCAAAATCCGAATCTATAGGAATCGATTTCACAATATCGCACAAATCTATAAATGTTATGGTCTTCATAGCAATAAAATTAATTGGGGATATAAAAATATTTATCTACTAAAGGGTATATATTCAGTAACCTATTTAAACATGAATTTTCTTTGAATATAATGGGAAGAGAAGACGAAATAATAGAACAAAGAAAGAGGAAAATTGCAGAATTGACAAAAGCAAAGATATCGCCTTACGCATACAGATTTGATAAGAAAGATAATTCTTCAGACATACAGAAAAAATATGCAAACTTAAAACCTGATGAAAGAACAAAAGATAATGTAAAGACAGCAGGACGAGTCATGACAGTAAGAGACCTGGGAAATCTTGCTTTTTCTACGATACAAGATGGTTCTGGAAAAATACAGATAGTTCTTCAGAAAGAAGAAACTAGTGAAAAAGTTTTTGAATTTTTCAAGAAATATGTTGACTCTGGGGATTTTATCGGAGTAGAAGGAATTGTTTTCAAGACAAAAAGGGGAGAAATTAGTATTCTTGTTAAGAGTGTTGAAATATTGAGCAAATCTATATTGCCTCTCCCTGAAAAATGGCATGGTATTCAAGATGAAGAAGAAAGATTGAGAAAAAGATATTTAGATTTGGTTATGAATTCTGAAGTTAAGAAAGTTTTTGAGACAAGAGCGAAGATTCTTGAGGTTATGAGAAGCTTTATGAAGAAAAATAATTTTATTGAAGTTGAAACTCCTTTGCTACAATCGGTATATGGCGGGGCATCTGCAAAACCATTTAAGACACATTGTGATGCATATAACTCGGATTTATTTTTAAGTATCGCTCCAGAGCTTTATCTCAAGAAAGCTCTTGTAGGTGGATTTGACAGAGTTTATGAGATAACAAAAAAATTCAGAAATGAAGGAGCAGATAGACAGCATAATCCTGAGCATATGACAATTGAATGGTATCAAGGATATGCAGATTATAACGACGGAATGCAAATGTTTGAAAATCTTTTGAAAGATATTGCTATGGAATTATTTGGAAAAACAGAATTTGAATTCAAGGGGAATAAAATAAATCTTGGAAAATGGAAAAAAATTCCACTTCTCGAAGCTATTAAAGAGTATCTTAAAGAAGATATAAGCAAAATAAAAACAGACGCAGAAGCAAAAGCTGTGGCAAAAAAGCACGGGATAGAACCTAGAGAAATAACAAAAATAAACCTGCCTGATGAACTAATGAAACTTTTTAGAGATAAATTAATTCAACCAACATTTTTGATTGATTATCCTATTGAACTCGCTCCTCTTGCAAAACCAAAAAGAGGAGATCCTACAAAAGCAGAAATATTCCAGCCTTTTATAGGTGGAATAGAACTTGCAAGAGCTTACTCTGAATTGAATGATCCATCTGTACAAGAAGCAAATTTTATTGAGCAAGAAGAAGAAAGAAAAAAGGGAAATCAAGAAGCAATGCCTACTGACAAGGATTTTGTTGATGCATTAAAACATGCTATGCCTCCTGCATGCGGTGTTGGAATAGGTATTGAAAGACTAGTTATGCTTTTCGCGAATAAAGATTCTGTCAGGGATGTTATAATGTTTCCTTTTATGAAGATAGAGACACCGAGAATTGAGAAGAAAGAAACGCTGGTTGTAGAAGAAAAAACTAAAGCAAAGAAAGATAAACTTAAAAGTGCAAAATAATTCTGGAATAAGAGCTACTTGTGAAGATTGTAATTTTGTCACAGAAGATGGAAAATGCAAAATTATCAGAAGATATGATGAATTTGAAATAAATCCTCTTGCAAAAAGGTTAGAGGAACAAAGACCTGCAGGAAAGATAGAGATATGTAGGTATTTTCAACCAAGAGAAAGCTTAAAAAACTTGATTGATTATAGTTTAATATAAAAAAGAGATACTTAAAATGACTAAAGACTGTATAATAATAAAAAGCAAAATAAGAGAAATTGTTTCGGCAACAGGCACGAAAGAAGTTAATAATATTTCTGAAGATGTTTCAGAAGCTCTTGATAAAAAGGTTAGAGAGTTAATAAAAGAAGGTGTTAAGAGGGCAGAGGATAATCATAGAAAGACGCTTTACGGAAGAGATATATAGTATATATTCTCAATTGGATAAATATTTATAAGGAATTACTATTTATTAACCATATGGAAAAATCACAATTAAAAGACAACCCTCTTGAAGCACCTTGTTTTTTTATTAATCAGAATGCATCTGACCCTCGTGTTCTTACAGGAATTATTAAGGCAGAAGAAGTTGATGTAAATGGGAAAAAATTTTATAACCCTAGCTTGGCTTTTTGTTTATTAGCAAGAAGGAAACCAGATTATTTTAAAGAAATGTGTCCAAATTGGCAATTCTGCAGTTATGCTGATGGAAAATCCCATGATGTAAATACAACGAAGTTGGAACGTTAGATAATTCTAAAAAGTTTGTCTTTTCGTTAACTATAAAAACTATGGGAACAAAAAGAATATTATTAAAAAAGAGGAAAAAATGCCAGGAAACAAAGCTAAGGGATCAAAAGCAGAACGTGAACTTTATGATTTATTTATAAAAAATAATTTTCGCGCTGTTCGCGTCGCTGGAAGCGGAATGATGGAAAATACTGCATGTGACCTTATTGCAGGCAAAATAGGGCAAAAATATGCGATTGAAGCAAAATCTTCAAAATCTCCTTCAAAATATATCTCAAAAAAGCAGATTGAAGAATTTATGGTTTTTTCAGAAATATTCGGGCTTGTTCCTGTTGTTGCGCTCAGGTTTAATCGAGAAGGCTGGCTTTTTATAAATCCGGGCCAGCTTAAAGATTCTGGAAAGAATTGGGTTGTAACGCTCGAAGATGCAAGGAAAGATGGGAAGAAGTTTGGCCAGTTTTTTTCGGTTAATTGTTCTGAAGATTTTATAGAGAGAATATAGCAAGAATTATAAATATAAGAATAGTGAACTGTTTATGAAAAAAACTTGGTTAGTTTTTTGCTTAGTTGTATTTTTTATTTTTCTTTTTTGTATTAGTTTTATTCTTGGCGAGGTGAGGATTAATGAGGTGATGTATAATCCAGAAAATAATACAAATTCTATAAACGAATGGATTGAGATATATACTGATGAACCACTTAATCTGACTTCTTCTAAAATAAAAGTAAAGAGTTATGAAGATATTTTATATAATTGTTCAGATCCCAATAGTCAAATTATTATTGAGAGCAATACCTTTTTTGTTATAGTTTCAAATATGAGTTATAACATTAATTCCCCCGATATTCTAACTGTATGTAATTTTAAAAATAAAATTAGTAGTTATGGTTTAGCTAATGATGGATCAAATCTTTCCTTATTAAATAGTGTGAGGGAAGTTATAGCCTCTTTTAATTATACTTCTTCTCTTGGCGCTAATGGCGACGGAAAAAGTTTGCAGTATTATGATAATTTATGGCAATCTTGCACGCCCACACCCGGACAACCTAACAACTGCACGCAGACATCAACAAATCCAACATGTACATCTTCATACTCCTGTGGAAACTGGACGACATGCTCTGGCTCAAGCCAGACAAGAACATGCACAAACACTACTGCAAACTGCACAACTGCCACTTATAATGTTCCAGAAACACAATCCTGCACGACTACTAATACCACAACGAACACAAGCATCTACCTTAAACTAAACTGGACAAGCGAGGACATAATCAACAGTGAAGATTTTGATATAGAAGTAAATGCGTTCAATTTGCTGGACAAAGACTATGACATAAAAATATGGCTGGAATTTAAAGAGAATGACACAATCATATCTGATAGATATGATAAAAACGAAGAAAAATGGAAATCTGGGACTTATTTTGTTGTTGGATTTTTTTCAGAAAGCGGAAACAAAACAGAAGATATAACTCTTCGGATAAGAGAGGATTATACAAATTTTTCTGGAAAGGCCAAGCTTCTTGGAAAAATTAAATATGGAGATGATACACTTTATAATGTAAGTTATAATATTGACATATTAAAAAAAATAGAAGAAAATAATATCACCCAAACCTATAATGCTGATAATTCAAAAATATTGGCAACCAGCATGAATAATACTGCTAATGAAGGAGAGATAATAAAATTAGGCAGTAAAATCTCTGAGATAGATAAAACAGAAGGTATAAAAACAGAAAAAAGCACGATTTATAAATCAAAAAATGAGTACATAAAAGAATATGCTATTTATGGCTTTTCCATATTATGCATATTTTTGATAATATTATTATTGATTGATAAAAAATAATCTAGAAAACCCGTGGTTTTCTAGCTGATTCAAAATTAAACACTAAAGAAGAAAATTTGTGAACATGAGCAAAAAACCAATAACTGCATTAATGATTATTGAAATGATTGGAAGACCCAAGGAGCACCTAGAAGAAACTTTCAAAGAATATATAAAGAAAATGGGTTCTGAAAAAGATGTAACTTTAATAAATGAAAAAATTCACGAGCCAAAAAAGATAGAGTACAAACCTGATGAAAAAAAAGAAGAGACAAATGTTGAAGCAGAATTATTCCTAACATTTGCAGAAATAGAAATAGAATCAAAAGATATAATCACTTTAATGAGAATAATATTTAACTATCTACCTTCACACGTAGAACTAATTTCACCAGAATATTTAGAACTTAAAAATATTGATTTTAATGAATTATTTAATGAGGTAATAAGAAGGATACATGAATATGATAATATAACAAAATCTGTACTTATGAAAAATAAAATAATGCACGATCAATTTCAACAAATAATCAATAATCTCAAAAAGCCTGTAATAAAAACAGAAGAAAATTTGCCAAAAGAAGTTGAAGAAAAAACAGAAGAGTCTAATATCAAACCAAAGAAACTTGATAAGAAAAATTAAATCTTGCTTAAACCACCGTGTATTTCTTTAGGGTTCATTCTTGCTTCAAAATCTTTTGCCCTATTTTTCATTATCTCATCTGAACTTGATGATTTTGAATTTTTATATTTTGAATAAAAATAAAAGCCTGCGATTCCTAACACCAGAAGAAGTATTATCCCAATAATCCATTTTGTCGAACTTGATTTTTTCTGGCAAAGCCCATAACAACAATTTGGTATTCGGATATCTGCTTCTAATCTACCATCGCATGTTTCTCCTGTTTTGCAAGTAATCCCCCCATTTCCGGAACATGTAGGATATTGTTGATTATCTTCTGTATCTATCTCTTCTTCTAATTCATTTGTGGTTACAATTCCATTAATAGGGAGAGAAATTTCCTGGTTTTTCCATTTCGCAATCAAAAAAGTATTAATATCTTCTGCTGAATTTATTGTTATATTCACATATGCTTTTTTGTGTGATTTTAATGAATCTATTTTTTGGGGTGTAAATTTTACATTATTATCTTCACATGAGATTACTATATTCTCTAGATCTTCCTCACCTATATTCATAAGAATTATCAAATATTCCTTATTTAACAAAAATGTTCCATTCATTTCTTCTGGATAAAAAAATAGCTTTTCATCAAGATTGTACTCTTCTTCATTATATTCTCTAAAGTTAACAGGCAAGATAACAGTTTCATTATCATAGCTTATATCTATTTGACTGTCTATTGTTTCGTCAGTATTAATTTCAAAGTAAATTACTGTATTTTTTCCTGGTTTAATACTAGTTATTGACGTTTTATCAAGTTTTATGTTTTCATCTTCACATGAAATAGCTATATCTTCTATGGTCTTATTTCCATTATTCTCAATTGTAAAATTAAACTTGTATCTCTGGCTAAAATTAATGCGTGTGTCGAAACTTGCAGGGTTTACATCAAGGACATTTGTTTCTACATCGACTTCTGACTGATTTTTGGTTATATTTATTGAAATAGGAAGATATATTGATTGGTTCTTGTAAGCCAAGTTTATGCTTAAGCTTAATGGTGTTGTAATTTTAAAGTTCATTGATATGATTGTAGAGTTATAGCCTGAAATTTCACCAATGTTTTCTTTGTCGAGAATTATTTCATTTGAATTAGAAGACATAATAAGATTTTGAATTGTTTTATTGCCTTTGTTTATAATTGAAAAATTAATTTCATAATGTGTATTATTAAGAACGACAAGATTCATTGATTCTGGAGAAAATTTTATTTCTTCTTGAAGAATTATTTCTGTTGTCTGATTTGTATTATTGTTTTCTGTTTGATTTGTAGTATTTTCAGGAGCAGGTGGTAGACTAAGATAAACCGGAATAGTATAATCATTTATAGTTATAGAAGAAACAATGTTTCCATAAAGACCATTTGTACTAAAATATGAATTCTCTCCTACCCCATCAATAAGAGTAAAGCTATTTGCTTCTGATGTTGCTAAAAACTTTGAGTTAATATTTTGTACTCCTCTGAAACCCAAGGTGATTATCTTAATTTCATTGTTATTATCTAAGGAAGTCACAAATCCGGGGTTAACTTGAAGATAAGGATTGTCTGTTGGGGCAATAATTTTAAGTGGTTTTGAAAAAATTATTCCTGACAAGCAAGAGTAGGGTGTTGATGAAGATTTTATTTTTAATGAGTAATCCCCTGCTAGGAGAGATGGGCTAGTTATAGCATAAAACAAAAATTTGTCTGGCATTTGCACTAAATCAGAGGATATTGCAACTGGTTGCTGGATCTTTCCCTGGCATAATATTATTTTATCTTTTGAGAGTCCTCCAGAAAAGACTCCAGAAATATCTGCTTGTATTGTCTCGCCTGGATAATATTCTGTTTTGGCAAGCGTTACGCTTGCAGCAGATATTAGGTTTATAAAAAATATTGATGATAAGATTAATAAGACTAATGCTCCTATTTTTATTTCTTTTTCTCTTTTTTGCATGGGTTTTAGAGAGTTTTTAGATTAATAAAGTTTGTTGTGGTGATTTATTCTCGTGACATCTTTTGAAATATATACATTGAAATCCAATTATGCTTAAAAGCAGATTATTGTTTGCTGATTTTATAATGGAGAGGTATAATCCAAGTATAGAACTAATTGATGGAGAGGTTCATAGAGATTTTTTAAGAGAAACATATTACTATGCTTGGAAAAATAGCATTGATCCTTCTACTAAAACAGGAGCATTAATCGTTAATGCAAATTTAAATGAAATCATATCTTATGGAGTAAATCATTTTCCACCAGGTATTAACCCTACTGAAGAACAAATCAAAGATAAACAGTGGAAAAAAGAAAATATAATCCATGCAGAAACTTCTGCTATTTTTGCTGCAGCAGCGAATGGTGGTAAGCCAACACGAGGGGCTGTGATGTATATGCCCTGGGTTCCTTGTACTCCTTGCGCGAATGCAATAATTGATGCTGGAATAAAAATATTAATAGGCCATAAGGAAATGATTATTAAAACACCAGAAAGATGGTGGAATAGTCTGAATTATGCTCTTAATTTGTTTGAAAAATCTGGAGTAAAAACTTTTATGTATAGTGGAAAGATTGAAGGAGTAAAAAGTTTAGTTGATGACTTAGAATGGTATCCATAAAATCTAATAATAATTCTTAAACACTAAATTAAAAAGGAAAAAATTATCTGCCCATATTTTTCAACTTAGCAAGCGTCTCATTCAACTCTTTATCTTTTGGGAAAGGTCTTGCTGAAGGCATTCCTGGCCTCATCATAGGTTTTTGCATTCCAGGAATCATTCTTCTTGGCATACCCATTCCTGTAGGAGGTATTCCTGATCCTGGACCAAATGGTGGTCTTCCTTGCTGTCCTTGTCCTGCAGGTCCTTTTCCACCCTTATTTTTTATTCTATAATAAGTTTCTTTTACCTTTTCTCTAAAAATTATTCCTAATGCTACTAAAATTATTAGTATTAAAAGAACCCAAACCCACCAATAATTTTTTGGTTGTGGTGGTGAACCGGATTTTATACAACAATTTCCTGAATTACAAAAGTACAATGAAGATGGTGTTTCATCTGAATCGCATGTAGATCTACATGCTCCATTCTTCGATGTGCAACTAATGGTTACATCTGCTGGTCTACATGTTTCATCACAACAAACATTACCATTTGCATCACTTGCACCTAATATGGGGGTTCCTTCACATTCTTCATTATACTCACATATTATCCCCATTTTATCCGCACAGGTTGTTCCTGTAACAGGCACATAATTCTCATCACAGCAAAATTTCCCACCACTACAATAATAGGCTGATAAAGGCACTCCATGTGCTTTTGATGCTTCAGTACAATCTGCTCTAGTGTTTAAACAATAATAGCCTTCATCTACACACCGTTTTATTGGTGCATAAGTTGTATTAAAAAGAAAATATATTATTTTTTGTGCAGAATTTCCATTGGCATCAGTACAGCTTGCAGTTATACTATGATTCCCTTCGCTAATCAAAGTATTATTCAACGGTGCAAACCATTTTATTGGATTGCTTGCATTTAGCGGAGTCATTGATATATCACTTCCATTGTCAAGAGAATACATGCAACTAGATACTGCTATTGCACTTGTTGTTGTTAAATTAACATATTTAAGAAGAGTTGAAGCAGCAGTTGAGCCATATTCTCCTTTATCTTTAGGATTATCTATGGTTATACCTAATGACCCATTAGTTGGGGGGTCTGGTACTTCAATATCAACATTGAATTCTTCTTTTTTGTTTATCTCTTTTCCTAATGTATCAATACAAAAAACAGTAACACTATGTTTTCCTTTATCTGGAATACCATTGAGTGGTATTGTTCCTTGCCCAATCCAAGAATGAAGATAAGTATCTGTTTCATCCATGCTGTATTTTTTACTTTCGCTGTCAAATGAAAAGTTGCAATCTCTGCTTTCAGTATTAAGCTCTGCTCTTACTGATGTTGTTTGAGTTTTTATTGGTGAATTAGTTAGTTTTGGCTCTTTTATTGATATATTCATTGAAACAATTGAAAGATTAAAATCTTTTGAAGCTGTTTTTTCTTGTCCAGCTATATTGTCACAGGAAATATTTATTGAATGCTGACTGAAATAACTTGATGTGGAAATATTTACGCGAGCTTTCCAGGTTGTTCCAGATGAAAATGAAAGATTTCCCCAGTTTCCATTATCAATTTTATAATTACAATCTTGTGCTACACTACCTGCGCCAGTATTTATGCTTATTTCAATTGTAGGATAAGCTGTATCGATAACAGTTGTCTGATTTGGTTTTTCTATTGTAATATTAATAGGAACATAGGGTGCAGATTGTAAACCACTAACTGCAAATAATGCAAAGGCCGTATCTCTTATTGGTTCTCTTAGACAACCGTCAGTACTTGCTTGTAATTCATCTTTTATTAAATAGTCTCTTGCTTTTGATGCTTCAGCAGTGTCTTTTCCTAAAACCCATACTGCTAAAGAAGTATAATAAACTCTCCATAATCCATCTGTTCCGTCACTTCGTGGAGGTTGCCACCATTTTCCCATTGGATCTTTTTTGAGCAAAAGTTCAGTTTTATAATATTCTCTTGTGGTCAAATCTGAAATCTTAAAAAGGAAAGCAGATGGTAAAAGGGCCTGATTGTTTTGTGCAGAAGTATAAAGATAGGGTTTGAATTTTTCAATGTCTATGTTTTTTTCTTTTAATGCGATTGTTGCCCATAGGCTTCCCTCATAATCGCTGCAGGTTCCAAAACAAAATGCATTTACTTTCTCACTTGTTTGACCACCAGCAGAAGCTAATTTTGCAGTATCAGGTATATAGTACACAATTGAATCAGATTTTTTATAGATAAGAGAAGTTATGAATGTTTCATTACAGATTGTTGTGATATTTTCACTATAACAATCTGGAGATATTTTTAACCAATAACCATCAAAAGGACCTCCGAAACTATAAGAAAAACAACTACCTGTTAAAGTTCCAGATATTTTTCTATCTTTATCAATAATTATTGTTGCCTGTGGATTATTTCCAGAATAAACTCTACATTCAGCAATTCCTGAATCTATTTCCAGATACCATTCTGTATTTGAGTCTACGTTTGTGGTTGAATTAAGCCAGGATTCTAATCGAGAAGTATCACCGCCCGTTAGTGTTAATGCTAAGAGACCCATTCCAGTTGTTTTAAGGGAGCACGAACCGCTTGTTCCTACATCTGCAGATAAACAACCATTTGATTGTATGGAAGAATATATGCTGGCTTGAAGAAGAAGTTTTTCAGTATTATTTGAAGAAAGGGCAAGAAGAGAAAATGCTTTTTCCTCGTTAGTAAGGGAAGAATATCCTGTAGATTTTTCTGCGATTTTTTGTCTAAGACAATTATATGATTTTGTGAGATTATTCTCTGCTAAAACCAAATTTAGTGAAACTAAAATCAATGCAAGCATAACCAATGCAAGCAATATTCTCTTTTTTTTCATAAAAAAGATAGGGACATGGTGTTTAAAATCCTTTCTATATTTGTGGTATAGAGAATAAAAGTATCCGGATAAGGAAGAATAAAGAGGAAAAGTATGATTAACAAATGTATCGAAAAGTATAAAAAGCAGAATTTTCTTAAAGAAGAGAGGTGATAAGTAAATCATCTCAGATTAGTTCTGAGAAAATACACATAAAATGTTTGGAATTTATTTACCAACAGAGCAGGCCTTTTACAGACCAGAAAACGGATTTGAAAATGTAGATGTTTTAAAGATTGTTGAAGGAAATCAAGCAGGTGCAGCAGGTTATGGGAGACATTGCATTTATCATGCACTTAAGCTTAAAGATGGAAAAGAAATTTTGGTTCAAGAAGGACCCTTGGGAATGGGATTAGAACTTAAAATGTCAGAAGCATTTTTTAGTTACATGAATAATACAAAAACAGAAGGAAGAAAACAACATGAAAGACTTATTTTAATTTTAGAAGGCAATCATGCTTCTCAAGGATGGTTAGTTGATTCAACAAATTTTAGCGATGAAGAACGAAAAGATGCAAGATGTACTTTGGAAAAAGTAAAATCTGCTCGTTAATTCTTAAGAAAAAAATAAAATGACAACATGCATAATAAAGTTTAGAGAAGATGAAAGATTCAAGGGGGTTAATCCACTTGTAGAGCCAGTACCAACTTACTCGCAAGTACATGATTATCTACACAACCTTTATGGTGAACAGATAAACAAAGATGGTAAGGGGGCATGTTTTAGAGGACTGAAGGGAGAGACCGCAGTGTTAACTGATAATAGTTTAGAGCGAGGAGAAAGTCATGAAGTTGTTCTTATTGATATGCCACTAAAAGTTGTTTTAGATTTAGAAAAAATTATTGAAAGGAAGGATTTTGAGATAATATTATGAAAATAGAAAAAACAAACATATTAACAAAAATTGCGATGTCAAGAATTAGTTTAGAAAGAACATTAGAGTTATTAGGAGAAAAGATGTCTATTTCTTCATCAAAATTTCATCCTAGAGAAGGAAATTCACAATGTTCATTTGCATATGTTGCTTCCCCTGAACCATATTTTATTGGAATGAAACAATATGAGGATGCGCAACTTGCCAAAGGTTTAGAGCATAATTTGATATTCTGTGTGGTATCCTACTCACATATGCTCAACATGAAAAAGTTTGAAGATTTTAGAAAGATTGAAGAAATAAAATTTTTGAAGTGTTCTGAAGATTTAGAAATGTTTTGTATAGAAAAAATTTATCCTGTATTTGAGATTTTTAGAGCTTCTAGTTCAGCTTAGAATATTTAAAATTAAAATGAATCACTGACGTGTAGCACTTTTTTGGAGCAAACCTTAAATACTAAAACATATTACCTCGTGATGTATTTATACAAAATGAAATACCCAATAAAAGAAGCAGTAGGAATATATTCTTCAGAAGATTCTTCATCATTGGTGCATATTGCGTTAATGCCTGGCAAAGTAGAAATATTAGACCATGTAGAAGGAAAAATTGTAAATGCATCTAACTTAGTTCGACCTCGATATGAACGAGGCAATAGGATAATTGGAAAAAATAATATGGATGTTGTTTTGGCAATATCAAATCAGCCAGTATTTCACAGGAATATTAAACTTCCATCTGTTTCGGATTCAAATATTAAAAAAATGGTTTGTTATGAAGCACAACAAAATATCCCCTTTCCACTAGAAGAGGTTTTCTGGGATTATCATATTGATAAGTCAGATACTGAATTTAATTTGAGTCTCTTTGTTGCCAAAAAAGAGGGAATAAATAACCAAGTTGAAGCTCTCGTGAAAAAAGGTATAACTCCAACATCAGTTACGCCATCTTCTGAAGCATTATTTGCTATTGTTAATAAAGGAACAATAATATATCCTGAAGAAAGGTCTCATTCAATAATAATCACCAATGGAAATTCATACTTTTTAAGAACACTTCCTATTCCTACAGATAATAATCAAAGACTAATGGCGGAAATCGGAAGAACCTTTAACTTTTATAGAACCCAGGTTGAAAAATCATCTAAAGAGGACTTTAGCCCCCTGTTTCATAAAGGATTAAATCCTGAATTAGTTCAAATGTTAAAGGATAGAGAAAATATAGCAGACATAAGGGAAATTTCTTTTAATAATTTTGATGGAAAATCTATTGCAGATTATATTGCTTTGGGTGCAGCAATAGCTGGAGCATATGGAACACAAGTTAATCTTTGGAAACAAGACAAGCAACAATATTGTGATTTTTCTATTCCAGCAAAAAAAGCATTAGGATTTTTAAGAAAAACTTTAGATAGTGCGTCACGTGAGATAAGAATTTTAGAAGAGAGATTATAGTAAACGATTTATGCGTTTGAAAAATTAAAGAAAATAAAAAAAATTACTAATAATCATGAGCTTTGAACAAGACTGTGTTAATATGTTGATTGAAGATATCAAACAAATTGATGCCGAGTATATAAAAAAAGGAGATTGTAACGGCGCATATAATCAATTCCAAATTGCGTTAATGGACAGACATTATGATGAATTAAAACCAGAGATTATGACCAGATTGCATTGTGGCCGATCGTTTACTGCTTCAATTGATAATTTATCTCCACTTTTAGAAAATAAAGATTCACAGAGCGCAAGAAGCTTGATAGAATTGATTTTGGCTTTTGGAGCTCAAACACATTTGCCTAACGGTAATTTGAAATAAGAATTTTAGAAGAGAGATTATAAAAAATAAGTTATATTTCTAATAATAGTCTCTGATATTTGTTGGAGCAAAATTAATTGGAAGTAGAGAATAATGAAGAGGTTGAGTTATGCTATTAAACCTTTCGGGAATTATTCGAGGTTTAGATTTGTATTCATTAGTTTCAGGTATAACAACATCTATCAAATGCAGATTAGTGTCCATAATATAATTATGATATATTTCTTTTTAAATTATTACATCATCAGACATTCTTCTCGCAAATCGCAATTTGCGCACTTGCCAAAACTTGATGGCATTTCTGGAACATAATTGTCAATGTTCCTAATTTTTTCTGCTATTTCTAAAACAATATTTTTATTTTCTTGTTTTATCTCGATTTTTTGCTTTTTTCCAGAACATTCTACAACTCCTTCTTGAATTATCTTCTTATAACTGTCTTCAAGAAGCATTGCGTAGGCTGTAAGCTGTATCTCATCTGAAAAGAAAATCTTATTATCCCTTGATTTTAATTCATAAGGAATAATTTTATCCTCATTAAATTCTACTCTATCAATCCTACCTTTTAATCCCAATATTTCTGATTCAAGTTTCATTTCAGAGATATATTTTGGCTTTAGATTTTTCCATAAATCTTCTCCTAAAAACCCTTCTGAAATTGCTTTTTTTATTGAAACTATTCGTATTACTATGTCTGCATCAAAATTCTTCAGAATTTTTTTAAATAATTCTGTTCTATCAATAGAAAAACCTTCTATCAGATTATTATTTTTCATAAATATTTCTTTGGCTATATCTCGCAAAAACGTTTGATATGAAAATAAAAGCTCTTCTGGCTCATAATCTTTTACTATATTTTTAACTAAACTTTCTTCTTTTTTTGAAAAGCTCTCAAGAATATTGTGTCTTAATTTTCCCTCTATCATCAGCTTGTTTGGCGGCCCCCTTATTCCACTAACAATAGAAAGATAGAGTTTTCTTGGACAGTAAAGATAGGCAGAAATATCGCTTACACTTATTAGTTTTTTAGATTCTGACATTGTAATTATCTCCTAAATGATTTTCTTATAACATAACTTACTGGATTTTTTGCTTTTATCTCTTCGCTTGTTGGAATTATTCCAATATCTCTGTAATATGCTTTGTCAAAATTTGGGGGGAGCTTGGGTTTTGATTTTGCATACCAAGAAAGTTGAGCTTTAACATAGCCTGACTTCAAAGGGTCTTTATTCTTCTTGTTCCACTCTTCTATCGTTTTTTCTATTTCGCTGTCAGAAAGTTTAAGAGATTTGAAAAAAGAAAGAAGTATGAACAAGGCTCTTTTTTTTCCATCGCCGGGCATGCCTTTTAATATTGTTTTTATTGAGGGAGGATATAAATCTGACGTTAGGTTTGTGATAGTTATATCTTTAAATTTTTTCTTTCCAAACTCAATCTGGCTGGATGTGTTTTGTGTTTTATTCTCAGGTAGTTTGTAGTCTAATGCTTGCAGAAGAAGTTGTGTTGCTTCTCCTGGCTCTGATTCTGGAAGAAAATTTCTTGGTTTTGCTTTTAAGGGGTCTGCATCTTTTATATCAAAGGTTTTTATTTCATCTGCATTTATTACGACTGATGCCATGCTTGTTTTTTCATGAAGAGAATAGGGCATTCTAAAAAGATGCCTTGGAGAAACAAGAACAAGATCTGCGTCTATATGCTCTGATTTTACTTTTTCCTTAAAATTGTTTGTTTTTGAATTTATATTACAATTATTACAAAAATAAAACTCTTCTTTTTCTATCCTCTCTTTTTCAAGTGATTTTTTTTCTCCTATATTCTGAAAACAATTTGGGCAGGATATTTTTCTTTTCTTCTCAAAAACTTCTCCTGCAAGTTTCAATTCTGACTTGCATGAAGGACATTTAAAAATAAAAATTGATTTTTTTATCGCAGTGTTACCGCATTTAACGCAATAAGTCTCTAATGCTTCTGATTTTTTATGACTTCCAAATGAAGTTTCATCTGTAATTCTCTCTCTAAGTTTTTTATGTATCTGACTAGTTAGATAATAGCAAATTAATCTTGGCCATTCGGGAAACATTTCAGAAGTTTTTTTTCCTGAAATCTCCGGGGGAAAAGCTTTCCAAGGAATAATAATATGAAAACCTTTCGAACCTGAAAATTTAATTCCAATATTTTTTATCCCATTAGATTTTAAAACATCAACAAGAACTTCAGCATAAATTTTGCTATAATCAAAATATGGTGAATCTACATCTATCAATAAATCCCATCCTATTCTCAACTTCTTTAACTCTTCTTGATTCATTTCTGTTGATAAATTTAATGGGTCTGACCATAACTCTTCTGAACAATGAAAAGATGTTGCCCCTTTTTTTGCAAATTCATTTATGTCTGAGTCGTATTGAAAAGCGTCTGGCCTTTTTCCAAAGCCTTCAAAATACCTTGGAACACACTCTCGATTCTTAGAAAATTCTAGCATGTTCTTTCTTATATCTGACCTTGAATAGTAAAAAAGTGATATTTTTCTTATTCTTTCTTCTTTTATGCTTATTTTTTCTATGTCTTTTTCTTCTAATTTCTCTTCTCCTTGCTTTTCTTCTTCTTTCACCATAATTAATTATTTGCTTTCAAGTTTAAATATCTAATCAACTATACATTTTACAAACAAAGGGTTTTAATTGTTTTCAGTATAACAATATTTAAAAGCCGTGATGCTTTTTGATAAACATGCTATTAAAATTAGAGAGGCCAAAATTATTTTCAGATATAATTGGAATAATTTCTGAATTGGTTCTGGAAGTAAAGATAAAGGTGAATAAAGAAGGTATGAGCCTTATTGCTATTGATCCTGCAAATGTGGCAATGGTTATATTTAAGGTTCCTGCAAATGCTTTTGCACAATTAGATGTTCAAGATGAAACAATAGGAATTAATCTTGAAAGTTTTAAAGCGATATTAAGAAGATGCTCGCTTACAAGTTCGCTTATATTATCAACAGAAGATAATACTCTAAAGATAGAAATAATAGACAAAATAAAAAGACAGTTTACGCTTACACTCCTTGATTTGGATTCTAAAGACAAGCCTATTCCTTCTCTTGAGTTCACAACAAAGGTTGAAATGAATTCTATTGATTTTGCAGAAGCAGTTGAAGATTGCTCTATTGTTTCTGATTCATGCGGCTTTGAAGCAGAAGGCGATAAATTTGAAATATTCGCAAAAGGTCCACTTAATTCAGCAAGACTGGCTTATTCTTCTGATGAAGTAAAGATAGAGTCAATGGAAAAAGCAAAAAGCAGATATTCTCTAGAGTATTTACAGAAAATGATAAAAGCAACAAAAATAAATGATAAAGTTATATTAAATTTTGGAAAAGATTATCCTCTTAAACTCGAGTTTAAGACACCTTTAACCGAACTTGCTTTTATTCTCGCGCCGAGAATAGAGACCGAGGATTAAGGTTTGTCTCTCTCTTAGTTATTATTAACAAACATTAATCCGAGCAGAGGATTTAATGCGAAACAGAATTTAAAATCATATCCTCTCTTCAATTATCTGGGAAATTGGCTTCCCTGTTTTTTCTCTTAATCCTTTTAATTTGTTTATAGTCTCAACTGAAAGAGTAATATCTATTCTTTTTCTATGAAAAGGTAGTTCTCTTGTTTTGTCATATGTTTCTAGAGCATCAAATACCCATTCATTTTCTCTAAGTATTCTCCTTATTTTTTTGTTATCTAATTGCATTTTTTAATCTCCTTTCTATTATTCCTATATCCGGGATATTATTTTTTGCGATTGAAACTGCATGATGTAAAAGCAAATCTTTCTCAACTTGTTTTTTAAATTGTTCTGCAAATGCAAAAGCTACAAAAACTGCGGTTCTCTTATTACCATCTGTAAATGGATGATCAACTAGAATTGCCCTCCATAAATATGCCAGCTTCTTAAATTCTCCAATCTTTTTATTGTTCTGGCAATCTAGAGCATAGTCCAAACTGGAATCGTTTCGTAATCCTCCACCAAATCCAGAGTTTATTCTTAGTAGGTCTTCCTTATCAATTTTCATACACATAAATATTGCGCACTTAGTATTTAAAACTTTCGCTTTGATTTTTCCTCACCGAAACGTTTAAAAGTCGGATATTACTAAGTAATATCATATATTATCCGATAAAATTTGATAATATTAAATCAGATAAAGTAATATTAAGTAATACTCAAAAAAGATGAAGGGGAGAATATCTGCAACAATCGATAAAGAAACAGAAAGAGTTCTAGAAGAATTATTAAAAGATGGTAAATACCGAAATAAGTCGCATATTATTGAAAAAGCGCTTGAATTATTAATGGAGAAAGAAAAAGATGGTAAAAAAGAATAACAAATCGCAAATCACGCTCTTTGTAATCATCTCCATACTTGTTGTAATAGCAATAATTCTCCTTTATGTTTTTGTAATAAAACCTTACATTGATGCTTCGACTATAGGCGACCCAAAAGCATTCATAGAAAAATGCGCAAGCGACAGCATAAGAAATTCTGAAAAGAAAATATTTGACACTAATGGATATCCTAACAATATGACTAATTATATTCTTTATCGTGGAGAAAAAGACAGTGAAAAAGTTCCATATTTATGCACCTCATCAATGTTTTATGAAAATTGCATAATCCAAGAGCCAATGCTTATAGAAAATATAAGAAGGTATATTGAGGAAAACGTAAGGAAAGATGTTTCTTCTTGCTTTTCTAATCTTGAGAATAAATTTAAAAAAGGTGGCAGAAATGTTATCTCTGGAAATCTTACAGTCAATATTGATTTTGGAACAAAAACTATAATAGCAAATATTACAAAAAATTTGGCAATAAGTAAAGGAAGCAAGACAGAAACATTCAGCGTATTTGATGCTAAGATTAATAGTCCTCTTTATAGTCTTCTCTATGCTGAGAATAAGATAGTCTATTTTGAATCAGAAAATTGTGCCTTTGATAGTGTTTCATGGATGAGATTTAATCCCGATATGAACATAAAAAAATTTAGTGCAAGCGACCAGACAAAAATTTATACATTAAAAGATAAAGACACAGAAAAAGAGATTAAATTTGCTGTGAAGACTTGTGTTCTTCCTGCGGGAATGTAAAAAGTTTCTTGGGAAGAAGCTTTAAGTCAAAAAAAACCATCTTGTTTATTCGGATGGTTTTTAGGATGCTCAGAAATTTTTAATTTCTGACATAAGAAAATTGGGGAAAGATAAAATGAAAAATTTAAGAACAAAAAACAAAAGATTGATTAGCACATTTGAAATATTTGTAATGATAACTGCAATATTTGCGTTTGCATATTTAATATCTTCTCCTGAAATAGTTAGTGCAACAGAAACACCAAAAGGTTGCTGTCCTGAAGCAAATAATGGGGCTGTTTGCCAGGAGATGAATAAAGTTGATGAAGGATTATGCAAGACTTCTCTTGTTGCTACATCATGTAATCTTTATGATCCATGCAAAAAAGGATGTTGTTATAATCCTAGTGAAGGATTATGCTCGCCAAACTCACCAAAAGATAAATGCACACAAAACGGTGGAAATTGGAGTAGTGATGCAACTTGTAATTCTCAAAGTCAGTGCGCCATAGGCTGTTGCGTTCTTGGAACACAGGCACCGATGGTAACATCAAGACAATGTACCAAATTATCTAATGAATATGGTTTCACGAAAAAATGGGAAACAATAGACACAGAGAAAGGCTGTACAATATACACCAACTTAGATGATGAAGGAGCATGTGTTATAAAAGAAGGAGAATTTGCTCCTTTTGATTGTAAATTTGGAACAAAAAAAGAATGTCAGTCAAGTAATGGAGAATTTTATAAAGATTTTCTTTGCACGAATATTGATTTGAATACTCTTTGTGTTCCTACTACTGGCGGCAAGTTTAAAACATCTTGCATTGAAAATAAAGATCAGATTTATTTTATTGATTCATGTGGAAATGGGGCAAATATTTATGATTCATCAAGAGCAAATGACCCTGAATACTGGAAAACAGTTATTCCTGTTTCTCAATCTTGTGCTTCTACTCCAAACAGCGTATCGTGTGGAAATTGTGATATACTCGCAGGAAGCACTTGCGAAGAATATAGAGCAGGAAAAGATGCAAAACCAAGCATGGGAGAAAATATTTGCAGAGATTTAAACTGCAATGCATTTGGCAAAAAACATGGGGAGAGTTGGTGTGTAGGAGAGTATGATATGTCTCTATTTGGCGTTGCTCCTGTTGGAAGTAGGAATTTTAAAGCAATATGCATGGACGGAGAAGTCACAATTGAGCCATGCGCTGATTTTAATCAAGAGATTTGTTTGCAACAGTCAAGTGGAAGTTTTTCAGAAGCCCAATGTGTTATGAATGACTGGAGAACCTGCCTTTCTGTAAATGAAGCTGGAAATGATGACCGAACTTATGATGATATTAAAGAAGAATGTGATAAGCATCCACAATGTATAATGTTTAATGATATACCTGGAGAGACAACTGTGAGCGATACTTATGACCGGGAGGGTATGAAAGGTTTTCCTGGATTCAGAAAAACTGATTCTCAAGGACAGCCAATAGAAAATATTAAACAAGCAAATTATAATAGTATGGGTGATGCATATAATAAGGTTATTCCTCACTGTGTCCCAAAATATACTCCAGGATTGCAATTTTGGACAAGCGAAAAAAATGGGACTTCTGCAAGTTCTAGTTCATCCAGTTCTTCTGGAACATCAAGTACTGCAAATTATGGGGGAAGCACTGCAGAAACAAGTGCCATATGTAATATGGGAAATTTTATTTGCATTGGTGGAGAGAAAAAATCAAAATCAGGTGTAATTGGAGGAAGTTTTGAAGAAGATGAAAATATTGTTTGCATAACTGATAGTAGTCAAAAAGACCAGGTTCCAGTATATATTGATACGTTAAATGAAAGATGTAGAATGCTTGGAAGCTGTGGGGTTTATGTAAACATAGTTGGAGAAATAGGAAGTAATGTTGATGACATTAAGAAAAATAGTAGTAAACTCATTCAAAGAATGAAATTAGATGCTGCCGGAAAAACAAGCAAGGAAAAAGGCAGCACAGATTATTATTCGGAAGAATATTTAGCAAGTTTACCTCTCAAACCTAATGGGTATCTTGCATTAACAGAATTCTCAGGAACAAACAAAGGAGGAACAGTACCTAGTGCTGATGCCACAAAAATAAAAGATGTTATTAGTGCACTGCAAGGGGCTGCAAAATATGACCCTGGACTTTTCAGCCAATATGGACCAAGTCTTGTAGGAATAATGACACTTATAGGACATTTTTATATTATCAAAGAATGGTTTCCACAAAAGGCATTAGAATCTCACTGGACAACTACCTCTATTAAAAACGAAATACTTCAAAGTAATGCAGTATCTGCTGCGGAAAAAGCTACGGTTGCTGCTGCACAGGCAGCAACGGCTACTGAAGAAGCTACTGCCGCTTATGCTACATATGACGCTGTAGCAGAGAAGTTCCTTCAGCAGGATGAATATCTCAAATTTCTTAATAACAATCCAGAAGCTGCTTTCCAAGAGGGAATGAGTCCAGAAACATTAGACCTACTTAATTTAGCTCACGAACAAGACGCTCTACGAATAGCCCAAATGGGTGATAAGGCTAATGCCCTTGGAGAGACTGCCAATTCGGCTAACGAATTATCACAAGTTGCAAGTGCAGATAGTACCAAGGCTGCCGAAGCTGCTAAGGGCGCTAAGATGCCTGATTTAACTGGTCTTTGGAAAGCAGGAATATCCATCGCTGTAACAATCATCGTCGGCATTATTCTCGACAAATGGGATCCATTTGGAAGTGGCATAAGTCCAGGAGACAAACAAATAATATATGGCTCGATGGCATCTGCAGCAGGATTAATTACAGGCATGATTCTTGGACTATGCGCTACTGGTGTTGGATGTGTAATCGGTATTGCAGCATTTATCGCAGGGATAATCATATCTATAATTTCATACAAAACAGAAAACCAATATTATGTTATGAGCTATACATGCGCGCCATGGGAACCGCCACTTGTCGGAAATTGTGATGCATGCAATAAAAATTCCCTTCTGCCTTGCTCTGATTATAGATGCAGAAGTCTTGGTACAGATTGCCAATATTTTAATAGCCTCGGAGAACCAGGAACATGCGCCAAGATTGCAGATACAACCAGCGCGACTATCAAACCATGGCCAGAAATACTGACTAGCCCTTATCAATATTCAGATGTGCAAGAAATGAGAGCCAGCATTAATAATATTGAAGCATATACTGGAATACAATTCGGAGTTATAACAGACAAGTCAGCGAAATGCAAAATAGATACAAAACATACATCAACTTATGATGAAATGGCTTATGAAATGGCTTCTTCTGCTGCTGCAAATGGACTTGTTGGTTATAATCATATGATTGCAGTTTCTCCTTTTGTATCAAGTGCAAGTTCAACAACAGAAAATGGAACTGAAGGAACAACACAAACAACAAGTGAAAATTCAGAAGCAACTCTTCCAATGACTATGGGAGAGAATAGATATTTTATAAGATGCAAAAATTTTGCAGGCAGTATTAATAGTGCAGAGTTCATCTTTAAAGTAACAGTAAAAGAAGGACCAGATGCAACAGCACCGATAATAACAAAATTTATTCCTCCAACAAACTCCCATATTGGTTATGGTTTTAATACAACAACAGTTCAGTTCTATGTGAACGAACCAGCAGAGTGTAAATATTCTAAAGAATATAACTTGGCTTACGACGAAATGATAGGAACAACGACATGTGTAAACATGGCTGTTCTTGGAGAATGGCCTTGCTATGCTATTCTAAATCTAACACCAGAAAATAACCTCTATTATTTCAAATGCAAAGATACTGCAGGAAATAAAAATGAAAACGCATATGAATACTCATTAAAATCATGCCAAAGCGGACTAAACATTACAGAAAAAAGTCCTTCTGAAGAAATAAAAATTGGTACAGGAACAGGAAATGTTGAGCTTTATCTAAAAACAAGTGGATGCATTGAAGGTGGGAAAGCAACATGTAAATTCAATCTTGGTGGAGAGTCTAATTTTGCTAATACTGATTCAACAGAACATTTGCAAGTGTTCACAACACTTCCTGCAGGAGAATATAATATTCCTGTAAAATGCACAGACATTGCAGGAAATACTGCTTCTGATGTTGTAAGATTTAATCTTACAATTATTGATACTGCACCGATAGTTGTTTTTGCCAGCAAGTTAGGTGGAATCTTAAAGATTACAACAAACGAACCAGCAGAATGCAGATATGCCAAGAATAATACTGATTCCTGCGCATTTAATTTTGAAGATGGAATAAATATGGAAAATAGTCAGACACAACATACAGTAATATATGAAAAGGAAAAAACTTATTACATAAAATGTAGAAATATGTTTAATATTACAAATTCAGATTGCGGAATTGTTGTAAGGCCTGGAAAATAAAAATGGAAAAAATTGAAAGAAAAATAAAAAATAATAGTAAAGGACAAATTACACTATTTATTATAATCGGAATTATAATTGTCGTAGGAATTGCTGTAGTCTTTTTAGCTTTCAAATATAAATTCATCCATGAAAGAGAGACTCCGATAGATGTAAGACAAATAATGGAAAGATGCATAAAAGATTCTGCAAATGGTGCGATAAAAGAAATTATTTCTCACGGTGGATATTCTAATACTACAATTGTTTCTAAAGATAATATTTTATTTAAAGAAATACAAATACCGATTTTATGCTCTACTTCAGGTTATGATGAATTATGCACTAATAATGAGCCAATGTTAATTCAAAATTCTGAAAAAGAAATAAAAGGACTTATAACTAGCAAAATAGAAAACTGCTTTTCTGAGCTTGAAACACAGCTTGAAAAAACTCATTCTTATAATGCTGAATTAACAGCTATTAATGTACAAATAACTCCTTCTTATGTAAGCTTAATAGTAAAGAAGAAAATAACAATTCAAAAAGAGAATCAAACAGAAAATTTTGAGGATTTCAGCCAGAAAATACAAGGTGGGCTTTATGATTCTCTTATATTAACAAATGAAATAATAAATGAGGAATTAGATTGTAATTGTTTAACAGAAAGTTGCAATGCAGATATAATAACTCTCAATAAGAATAATCACAATTTTGAGATAACAAAACCTGTTTTCAGCAATGATAATGAAGAAGTTTATGTTATAAAAGAAGTTTCTTCTGGAGAAGTATTTCAATTTGCTGTTAAGAATTGTGTAAGGAGAGTGCCAGGAGTTTAAAATGAGAAAGTTTTTTTTAATTACATTTTCAATAATAATCGCTATAGCTTTGATGCAAATAGTAACTGCAGAAACTGGTTGTTGTTATGATAGCAATCAAGGAATCTGCTCTCTTAATGCTGATAAAAATAATTGTCTTAGTGGTGGTGGAAATTGGAGTAGTGATGCAACTTGTGTTGCAGAGACCAAATGCACAAAAGGATGCTGTATTGCTGGAAATGTTATTGCATTCACAACAGATAGAAGATGCACTGTTCTTTCATCGAGCTATGGTGTTGTAAAAAATTTTAATTCTGGCATGACAGAAAGCCAATGTCATGCACAATCTCAGACAGGAATAGACGGAGCATGTGTTTTTGGTGAAGACCAAGACTGTAAAATTACAAATGCTGGAAATTGTTCTGGAGAATTTCATTCAGGAATTTCATGTACAGATATTAATACAACAAAATGCAAGAAAACTTCTAACACAACATGTTACAGAGAAGAGGTTTATTCTGTTGATTCTTGCGGAAATCCTGACAAAAAAACAAGTGATTGTGATTATTCTTCTGGAACAATATGTAGAAAAGAAGGAAATACTGCTTTTTGTAAGAGTTTAAATTGCGCAGAGGGAAAAAATAATGGGCAGAGTTGGTGTGTTGGAATAGGAGAAGCAGGCGCGCCTGTTGGATCTCGTTATTTTAGAAAATATTGCCTTAATGGAGAAATTTTTACAGAGCCATGCGCTGATTTTAGAGCAGAAACATGTGTTGCAGGAGAAAGTGCGACAGCTGTTGCAAAGTGTATGTTAAATGACTGGAGTTCTTGCCTTGATATAAAAAATAATTCTAAAAAATGTGGAGAATTAGATCAATGTATGATGTGGGGGCCTGGCGAGGTTGGAAACTGTGTAGTCACTGGAAGTGGAAATATTTATTGTGGTTTTGGAAATAGTTTTTATAAGATGAATGGAGCGAGAGACTCAATGACAAAAGGAAATGAAGTAACAGAAAGGGATATTGTTCTTGATGTTGATGCTTCTGGTGGAGAACATTTTACAGGCATTGCTGGAAATGCAAGTGCAGAAAAAATGATCAGTGACTTGCATCTGGAGACATGTGTTCCAAAGGTTGCGGGCGGTTTGGAGTTTTATCCGAAAGTTGCAGCGAATCCTTCTGGTTCTGGAACAGGTGGGGCTGGAGCAGGTGCAAGCAGTTCTTCTAGTGGTTCGTCGTCTGGAGCAGGCGGAATAAGTACTGCTACAGAAATTTGTGGAAAAGCGAGCTATAATTCTACGATAGAGTTTGTAAGCAGGGGAAAGTGTTGGTATTTTAAACTGGACCAAGAAGAGAAAAATTATTTTGGGAATGCTGGATTGCTATTGCACAATGAATCTTTATGGGGGGGTTATAATAATGATGATGATATTCTTAATGGTGCTATAAGCGGAAGCGGGATAAATCCCTATGTTTTCTGTATAGACGATAATAGTGCCGAAGAATGGTACGACTGGGCGACAGATTTTTGGCCAGAAGGATTTTCTGAAACTGTGGGGAATATTGTTGGAGATGTAAGTGGATGTAGTGAATGTGGAAATGTAGTAAAAGAAGTTGTAAATATACTTGCCTGGATTTATGGGGGAGAAGTCGTTTGGCTCATTCATGAATTAATAGATAATGTTGGAGGATGGTTTGGAATTCCTGTACGTCATGAACCAGAAAACTTTGGTTTTATGCAATGGGTTTGGGACAAAAGAACAAAAGAAATTCCTATTCAAACAGATATTGTAGACTTTCTTCAACAAAGATGTCAAGCAATATCTGACTGCCAGGGAAAACTAAATTGGGTCGGAACTTCTGGAGCAGAATATGATAATGGTCTAATAAAAAATGAGACTAATATCAGTACTGGTGAAACAAATTTAACGACATATTGGATAAAACTTTCCAACAAAGTTGGAAGCGAAGACGAAAACGGCGACTATATCCTCCGGTTTAATTACGCATTCATATGCGCACCTTACAAAGCGCCTATCGGCGCTTCTGACTGTGGAAAATGCGGAGCAGATGGACTTGCATGTTCAGAATATAGATGCAAGGCACTTGGGCAAAAATGTGCATATTATGAACCCGCAGGAGTTCAAACAGGAATATGCCAAAGTTCAGATGATAATGAGCCTCCGAAGATAACACTTTCAATTGAACCTGCTTCACCTATTCGCCCAAATACTGCTGTAAAAATAAATGCTTTAACAGATGAAAGAGCAGAATGCAAATTTGATATAGGTGTAGCAGGAACAAAATTTTCAGAAATGAATTATAATTTTATAGGATCATATACTCTGGTACATAATGTGACTCTTAATATTCCTGGACAGAGAGATGCCAATAATACAAATGGAACAGAAGGTTATGCACTTATAAACCGTGATGGAAAATATGATGTTTATGTTAGATGCATGGATGCTGTTGGAAATTGGAATCTTGCTCCTTCTTTAATATCCTTTGAAGTAATGAAGACTCCTGACCTGCTTGCACCAATACTTTCTGACTTTAATCCTGAATCTGGTTCAAGAATAACCTACGGAAAGACAGAAAAAACAATAAGTTTTAAGATAAACGAGCCAGCAGAATGCAAATGGAGCTTTGATGACCAAAACTTCAGTGAAATGGAAAATAGTTTTAATTGTGATACTTTACCAAGCGATGAGGGACTGATAAACGGATATTCTTGTTCAGGAAAATTAACAAACATAACTAAGAATGTAACAAAAGAAACAACATTTTACATAAGATGCAAAGACCAAGTCTGGCTCGAGGGAAAAGAAGATGATTTGTACAAAAGAAATACAAATGAACAGAGTGTTGTTTATGTATTAAAACCCTCTCCTGAACTATGGATAAAAAACATAACTCCAATCAGAGAATTAAAAATTAGTGGTTCAAATATGACTACAACACTCAAAGTTATTACCTCAGACGGATCAAATAATGGGATTTCAGAATGTTATTGGTCTCAAAGTTCAGCAGAAGGAAGTTATGCGAAATTTTTTAATACTAATGCCATAGTCCATACTCAAACAATAAATATCGAAGAAGGAGAAAATACATTTTATATTAGTTGCAGAGATTTAGATTCAAAAGGAAATGAGATAAACCGTGTTTTAAATTCTACGACATTCAATGTGATAATTGATACTCTCCCTCCATCAATAATTCTTTCTTATATAGACAATCAAACAAAACAACTAACTATTGTTACAGATGAAAAAGCAGAATGCAGATATACCACAAATAGCACTATTGGCTGTTCATTTGAATTTTCAAACGGAACTTCGATGATAACAACAAATAAAATAATACATTCTGCTTCTGGCTTTTCAGGAATGTATTATGTCAAATGTAAAGATGAATTGGGTTTTGTTAATACTGATACGTGCGGGATAATCGTAAAGGTATAGTCTATTGAAGAAAAGTATAAAAGCGTAAAATACTAAGGAAAAATAAGGAAAAAAGATGATAAAAAAAATAGGTAAAAGAAACAACAAGAAAGGGAACTCGCACTTGCATTTTAAAAATATCAGGACAGGACTTAAATGCAAACGTTCGCAAATAACCCTATTCGTAATCCTCGCAATAGTTATCGTAGCTCTCCTGATAATATTCTTTACATATGCTCTCCCTAAAATAAGGTCATATTTCAGTAATCCACAAACAAACTTGGAAAATTGCTTTAAAGATAATATAAATAAAGAGTTGCCAAAAATTTTACTTAGTGGTGGAACACTAAATCCAGAACTTTACTTTATGTATGAGGGCGGAATGGTAGATTATCTTTGTTATACTTCTGAATACTATAAAACCTGTGCTATGCAAAAGCCATTTATAAAACGAGATATTGAAAACCAACTAAAAATAGCAATAAATGCTAATGTTCAGAAATGTTTTAATGATTATACTGAAAGATTACGATTAAAGGGTTATGTTGTAAGTGTTTCTCCTGAAAATGCAGATTTAAGCGTGCAAATTAATTCAACATATATTATTGCTTATTTAAACAATCAAATAACTGCAACAAAAGGAGAAGAAACTATTTCTTACTCTGGAGCTAAACTTTTCAATGCAAAAATTTCTTCAAACGTTTACGAAATTCTAATGGTTGCTTCTTCCATACTTAATTTTGAAGCAAGATACGGCGATTCAGAACCTGAAATTTATATGTTTTATTACAAGAACCTTAAAGTTGAAAAGAAAAAGCAATCAGACGGGACAAAAATATATATTATCACAGATAAAAATACTGATGAAAAATTTAAATTTGCTACGAGAAGCCTTGCCTGGCCTCCAGGATATGCTGCACAATGAAAAATAATATGAAGATTTTAGCATCAATAGCATTATTACTTATTGCACTATTATCTATCTCGCTAACTTCTGCAGCAAATGCTTGTTGCGAAAAAACAACTAGCGGAGCATGGTGCCAGAATAGCCAGTCAGAATTATGCGCTCCTGATTTTAGACAGACACCAACATCATGCGAAGCAACAAGTTATTGTAAAAAAGGATGTTGTTTTGATTCACAGGAAGGATTATGCATGGAAAATACTCCTCAAAAAGTTTGCCAGGATAATGAAGGAAGTTGGAGTGATAGTGCTGATTGCAGTATAGCTCAATGTTCTTTAGGATGTTGTGTTCTTGGAAACGAAGCAGCACTTGTTACAAAAGTAAGATGCAAAACTCTATCAGGATTTTATGGACTAGAAACAGATTTTAGAGCAGGAATAACTGATGAGATGGCATGTTTGGCAGAAGCAAAAAGTGAAGATGAGGGTGCTTGTGTTTATGAAGACTCTCCAGGACATAATACTTGTACATTTGGAAAAAGAAGTGAATGCAGTGAAACATTTTCAGATACGTCTTCAACAAGCAATACAACAGGAAATGAAACAGAAATAACAAGCACTACTGCTGGGACAAAATTTCATAAGGGGATGTTATGCACTGCACAAGGTTTGAATACTGACTGCCAAAAATCAAAAATAACTATGCTTGTTGAAGGAAAAGATGAAGTTTATTATGTTGATACCTGCAAGCAGAAAGCAAATATTTATGATTCATCAAGATATGATGATAATTTGTACTGGACATATGTTGTTGAAAAGTCAGACGCATGCGGCGCAGGACAAAGTAATGCGGGCTCAAAGACATGTGGAAATTGTGATTATTATTTAGGAAGCATGGGCAAAAAAGCAGCATGGAATGCTAATCCGGTTTATGGAAATTATCTATGCTCAAGTTTAGATTGTGCAGGACATAAACACGGAGAAAGTTGGTGCGTTTATGATTCTCCTCGAGATTATGGTCAAGATACTGTTGGTTCTAGAGATTTTAAAGAAGTATGTGCTGATGGTGAAATTTTACAAGAACCATGCGCTGATTTCAGAAATGAAATTTGTGTTCAAGGAACATCAGGAAGTTACAGTGAAGCAAGATGTACTGTTAATAAATGGCAGGATTGTTTGCAACAGTTAGATCAAGAAGATTGTGAGGATATAAACGCAAGAGATTGTTATTGGATGGATGGATATTATCATGATTCTACAACAAATACTATCAAATCCAGCAATAATATTACTGATACAACAACAGGAGAATATCTTACTGGGCAGGGTGTTTGTTTACCAAGACATCCACCAGGATTTACTTTCTGGGGTTCAAGTTCTTCTTCTACAACAACCACGAATGGAAGTTTTTCTGCTCCTACAACAGGAAGTTTTGGAACAGGTTATGTTGAGCCAAAATCAGATGTAAGTGCCTCTGATATGTGCGGTTTAGGAAATGGAGTTTTAACAGTTACATACGAAAAAACAAAAAGGCCGATGGATTTTATTGGTATATGGGGAGATGATAAAGACTGGCAATGCAAGGGAGTGATAACTACATATGATGGAAATGAATACACAGACACCGTTCCATGTGGACTAATAGATAATATAGAAAAAATGAAACAATGGGCAAGTGAAATGAACTCGATTTGCTATTCTCTTGGAGATTGCGGAGGTTATACTAACTGGATAGGAGAATATACTGACGAAGGTTTTGCAGCGTATAATATCAGCACAAGATTTGCAGGAAGTGGTGGAGCAAAGATACTTGGAAAAAATAGTTCTGCAGGAACAGCATCACAACAAACAACGACTGGAACAGGAACAAATTCAGGTACAAGTGGAACATCAGATTCAGGAACAGGACTTGAGACTGTAAGCCAAGTAGCAGGAGCAGCAAATAATATAAAAAGTGTAGTTAGCTAAAAATTATAATAAAAGTTGTAACTTTATAGTTATAACAAAAACAAAAGGTATAAAAAGGAAAAAACATAATAGAATCCAGAAAAACAATAGTTTTTCTGGCTGATTAAAAATAAAAAACAAGGAAAATTTTTAACATCATGGAAAAAAGAACATTTGGAAAAGGATTGAAAAGGCTCGGATTAGCAGGGATTCTCGGAGTTAGTTTAATGTTTGGAGGAATTGGGGCATTGGAAAGTTATGGACAAGACGCTAATTTTATGGCAAATCGATTAGAATACGAAGCTACTTGGAAAGGACAATCTGCAAGTGATAGAAGAATATTACGGGGAGGGGCGTATAATTACAGGCAGCAGGCTAATCTAGACGCAGAAGAAGACGCGAAGAAAAGAACAAGGGCAATTAATAAGCAGAATGACTTATTAAGAAAGATGGCGGAACAGAACCAAGAAAAAAATACTGATTATTCATATCAAAAAACTGAATCTTCTGGTTCAGAAATGACATTGGAAGAAGCACGCGCATCAATAAATAGACATAAGCGAGAAGAATTAATAAAAGCGAGAACAGACAAGGGTCTGAGTCCTGATGAATTTTTCACATGCAGATATTATGTAGATAAAAATGATGATGATCTGAAAGATGGAGGGTGGTTTCAGAAGAAAACTGTAAGAATAGTAGTAGACTACCCTTATGAATTTGAGGGAGTAGGAATAACAAAAACAAAAGTTGGAGAACAAGTTGCATTCGGGGCTAAATTTAACAGAGAGAAAGGTTTCACATATTCTGTCACTATGCTACAAGATGGAAAAGAATTTTTCTCGGAAACCAAACTGATGGATCAAGATGACGGGATAACATTCTCTGAATTTAAAGAAGGGATTAGTCAACCTGGAGAATATACTGCTGAATGGAGACTAAATGGTCTTCCTGAAATAGTTGGAATTAATAAAATAACGGTCGAGCCTGAAGAAGTCACGCGAAAAGGAAGTATGATGACATTCAAATAAAAAATAGAGGAGTAATCAAGAATAAAATATGAAAAAAGAAGTGAGAAAGAAAAAAGGTACAGAAAGAAAAGTTTTGAAAGCGATAGCTTTCTCTGAGATGTTTGTGATGATTTTAGCTAGCTTTGCGTTTGCGTTTATTTTTAGCACCGGGAGTGTGAGTGCTGAGAGCACTACAATAACAAAGGCAAATTTACCTAGTAACTTTAATCCTGATAATATAATAAAAATATGGAAAGTTAATTCTGTAACCAATAGTGAGAGTTATTATTATTTTCAGTATAATAATCTTGGACCTTTAAATAAAGTTTATTTTTGGGATCCCTCTACTAAGAAAGTTTTATCGCAGAGTACATATAGCGCACAAGAATTAAACAATGGTTTAAATGGTGCTCAAGAAGTTAGTTTTTATAATAATGCATTAATGACCAACACACAAATTAAGGCAGCAGTAGCTGTTGCAACAGCACCTGCAACATTCAATGTTGGAGATACTTTTGTTGATTACAAGGGAGAAACTTTTATAAGAAATTCTGTTAATTGGGCTCGGGTAGATAATCCTCATGAGACTATAACTGATGGGCAAGTCACATCTAGTATATTAAATGGCGATGGAGATTATACTGCTATACTCACCGCCGCACCAGCAACGCCTCCTGCAGCAGACAACAAAGCCACTTCTCAAGAAGATAAAAAACCAATTGCACAACAAAAAGAGCCTGTAACCCTCACTGGCGCTAAACTTCCTACAAAAACCAAATCAACAATATCCACTCGCCAAGAAGTTACAGACCAACAAAAAGTTGTTGATGACTATACTAAAACTATTGTGGATAATCAAAAAATAATCACAGACGGACCAGCAGATATAACTGCTATTGGAACACTTTCTGCACAAATAGCGAATACAAAAGATTTAGTTCCAGAACAAGTAGAAAGTATAAAAGGAAACATAGCGAGAATAAAAACCAAATATGGCATTGACCCTTCAGTATCTAATGTCGATGCTATTAAGCAAATAGACGCAAAAGTTAATACTGCTACAACCGCTAAAACTGCTGCAGAAAAAGAACTAGTAACAGCAACCACTAAGCTCTCAACACTCCAAAAAAATCTTCCAAAAACTGCACAAAGCATCTCAGAACTGACAGGCGGAGCAGCAACATCAATCACAGACTTAAAAAGCCTTTCTCCAGAAAAACTTAAAGAACTGGGAATATACGACGGAAAAATACAACAAACTAAAGATGGATATGAAGTAATAAAAGGAAGCCAGAAATATACTTTCGATGAGGCTGGTAATGTAATCGGCTCTCCTGTTGACATGGGTGTCGGAGCGCCTTCAGAATATTCTATCTTTAGACTTTTCAAGTGGACAACAAGCGGTTGGGGCCACACTGTTGGAAATCTTGTTGAAGGAGTTGTCTGGGCAGGTGCTGTGATTGCTGCAATAAAAATATTCCAGGAAATCGGGTTTATTCCGGAAAAATATGCTAAACCACTTTACCAATCTATTGCAGGCGGGATTATGGCTGGCAAAGCATTATACGGAATTTTAAAAACTGGAACTAGTAATCAATGGTGGAAATCCACTTCATTCATTGCTGAGAATGCTGCTGCATCTAGTTTTATTGTTGGCGCAGTTGTCGCATATCTTATTTTTTCTTATACCTACAAAGAAGAAGAAACAAAAACGCAAACACTAACTTTCAAATGCATGTCCTGGCAAGCGCCTCGTGGCGGAGAAAAATGTGGAGAATGTAACAAAGACCCAATGAGACCTTGCAGTGAATACAGATGCAAGGCACTTGGACAATCATGCGAGCTTCTTAACAAAGGAACAGGACAAGAAAAATGTGAATGGGTAAACAGAAACGACGCAATAAGCCCAATAATAAAACCATGGAATCAAGTTCTTACAAATGGATATGTCTATGCAAGCTCTGCGTCAGGAATGATTATTCAGAGAGCAACAGAAAATTCTAGAGGAAACAAATGCATTGACCCTTATACGCCAATTGAATTTGGAATATTGACCTATAATGAAAACAATCAGGGAGAACCAGCACAGTGTAAAATAGAATATACACGTACAACAAGCTTTTCTGAAATGCAATATTATTTTGGAGACAGCAATTTATACTTAATAAATCACTCCCAAAAACTTTCGATGCCAAGTATTTCCAGCTTAAAAACAATGGGTGAGAATGAAACAGAAGGTCTTGAAATGGAACAAACTCCTGGCGAATATACTTTTTACGTAAGATGCGCTGATGCTAATGGTAATGAGAACGAGAAGGAATTTGCAGTAAGATTCTGCATTGATGAGGGAGAAGATATGACTGCTCCAATAATAAAGGGAACAAGTTTTGGAAATCAAACAACACCTGTTCAATTCGGGCAGGATAATCTTTCAATAGAAGTTTATACTAATGAACCTGCACAATGCAAATGGGAAAGAGAAGATAGAGATTATGAATTCATGGGTAATCCGATGACATGTTCTAATAATGTCCGAGATATGAACTCAGAATTATTATATACCTGCACGACAACATTAACCTCTATAGAAGACAGAAAAAATAATGACTTTTTCTTTAGATGTATGGATCTTTCTGTAAATGAAAATAAAATGCAAGAAGGATATCAGTTCACAGTAATAGGAACACAACCATTAGACATAATCGCAGTTAGTCCTAATGGGACAATTGCAGGAAGTACTTCTATTGTAAAAACGACGCTTCATGTAGAGACAGCAAACGGCTACAATAATGGTGAGTCTCGTTGTTTTTATTCTCCAACAGGAGAAAATTCAAGCTATACTGAATTTTTTTATAACACTTCTGAATTCACTAATATACATGACCAGGTTCTTGATTTAGGTCCAGGCACGTATCATTATTATTTCAGATGTATTGATTTAGGCGGAAATTCTGCTGAAAATTCAACTACTTTTAATCTAGAAACAGATAGAGGTCCTCCTGTGATTATAAGAGTTTATAATGGAAACAATCAACTTTTAATAATGACCGACGAAGTTTCTGACTGCAGATATAACACGCAATCATGCAGCTTTAATTTTAATGAAGGATTACCTATGTCAAACGCTAACTCAACTGTCCATGAAACAGAATGGAAAGAGCAGAATTATTATATAAAATGTGCTGATATTTATAATAACCAACCATATCCTACAGAATGTTCTATTGTAGCAAGACCTTATTCAGCATAATCTGAATTGTTATAATTATTTATCATTTACTATAACAGAAAAACCTTATAAATACTGAGAGTATGTCTATAAGGTAAAAAAGAGGTTAAAAGAATAAGAAATGATAAGAAAATTAATGAAGTCGAAAGCCGTGAACTCGCGTTTGCATTTCAAAAATATTCGAACAAGACTTAAATGCAAACGCTCGAACTCGCGAGCCAACCCTCTTGTTAATACTAAATTATTTGGAGGGTCGTCTCGCTCGCAAGAATCTATTGGCATGTCTTTTAATATGATTTTTTCAATTATACTTATAATCTTTTTTTTTGTTGCTGCATTTGTGGCAATAAAATATTTTCTTGCTATCCAAAAAGAAATGCAGTTTAGAACATTTTTTGAAAGCTTTCAGAATAAGATAGATGAATTTTATGGTTCCGGAGGAAGTGTTGGAAATGAATATATTTTTCAAAAAAATGCTCCTCCAGGCGTAACTGCTTTATGTTACCTTGATCTTAATGCGCTTGACTATTCAGGGAGTATTTATAATGCAGAATGCACTGCCATACAAAGACAATTTAGCTCAAGAACAGCAAATTTCGCATTTTATTCTACAAACTATGACAAGACTATTATTAAGGTAGGATATAAAATGATTAATCACATAAACGCAGCAAGCCTACCTCCAGGTGTAGATACTTCATGTTATTGCATTCCTGTTATAAATAAAAAAATAAACATAACAATCTCAACTTCAACTGAAAATCCAATTGTACAAATAAAATAAAATATGATAAATCTTAAGAATAGGGGCGGTTTTGAAATGTCATTCGCTATGCTTTTTTCAATTATTGCTGGAGCAATAATACTCTTCTTAGCGATTTACGCAACTGTGAAGTTAATAAACATTGAGAAAGGGACAGTATATGCAGAAGCTGCAAAGTCAATAGATAATTATTTAGGTGATTTAACTACAGGGATAGCAGAAGGAGTATCAACAAATATGAGCTTTAGGAAAGAAACGAGAATTTTTTTTGATTGTTCGCCAAGTGACATAAATAATCCATTTGGAAAACAAACCATTGGATTTTCAGAAGAATCAGGAATTGGACAAAAATGGTACAATTCAACAACTAAGATAACAAGAAGAAATAAATATGTTTTCGCTAATAGTACTGAACAAGGAAAGAAAATGTTTATTTTTATAAAACCTTTTTACATGGGATTTAAAGTTGATGATTTGATAATTATGAGCACTAATCATTATTGTTTTATTAGAAATGGGATGCCAAGCAGAATAATTGCAGAGATAGAAGACCTAAAAATGGAAAATGCAAAAGTTGCAGATTCATGCGTAAGCGGAACAGGTAACATAACTGTTTGTTTCGGAAGCGGATGTTCTGGTGATATTCAGGTGGAGAATATGAATACTAATTGCGGGGGATGTGATGAGTATGAAGTTGGGATTGTTAAGAAAGATGGTGAGCAACCAGTAGATTATGTTGGAAATCTTTTGTACGGCGCGATTTTCTCCTCAAGAGGAATTTATGAATGCAATGTTGGCAGGCTTGGGGAAAAAACAGCAGCACTAGCTGAACTTTATTTAGGGAAAATAAGTTTAGTTTCATCAAAAAATTGTAACTCTGTAATTGGATCTAACCTGCAAATCTTAAATATGGGGTTTGGAGAGACAACCATGATTAGTCAATATCTAATTGCAAAGAGCATGGATTCAGATAATGCTGTAGCAAATTGCAAGATATATCCTGGAGAAGATTATGGGAATGTATAAAAACATAATAAACCTTAATTAAGAAACAAGGACTTACATTTCAGAACTAAAAAAGAGGGAAAATAAGAAAAGAAACAAATCAAAAATCAACGAGCCCTTCGGGTTCAACATTTAAGATTTTTGATATCCAGAAAAATAAGATTTTTCTGGCTGATTCAAAATTAAAACAAGAAGATAATTTATGAACATGGCAAAAAAAATAGGGATAATATCTATAAAAGGCGGCGTAGGAAAGACTTCGACTGTCTCCTCGCTTGGAGCTTCTCTTGCTAATGATTTTGACAAAAGAGTCCTCCTTGTTGATGCAAATTTTTCCGCTCCAAATTTGGGAATTCATCTAGGAATAATAGACCCTGAATTTACAATACATCATGTTCTTAATAATAAAGCACATATACGGAAGGCTATTTATGACACAGGTCATGGCTTTCATGTCCTTCCGGGTTCTATTTTTTATCAAAAAATAAATCCCTTTAAGCTAAGAGAAAAATTAAAAGATGTTGAACAAAATTATGATATTATTCTTATTGATTCTTCTCCAACTCTTAATGAAGAAATTCTTGCAACAATGCTTGCCAGTGATGAGCTGATTGTTGTAACAACACCTGATCTTGCAACATTAAGCACTACTCTAAGAGCAATAAAATTAGCTAAACAAAGAAAAACGCAGATAAATGGGCTTATATTAAACAGAGTCTATAACAAAAAATTTGAACTATCTGTGAAAGATATTGAAGAAACAAGCGGATGCGATATTCTTGCAGTTATCCCTCATGATGTAAGTATCCCTCGGGCCCAATCTGCCTATACTCCTCTAACAATGGGCAGGTCAAATAGTGCATCAAGAGAATATAAACGACTTGCAGGAATATTAGCAGGTGAAGAATACAGAGAAAGTTTCTTTAAGAGAATTATTAATACGTTTAAGAATAATTTACCAAAGCAAGAGGTTAACAGGGTAATATTTAAGGAGAATTATTAAAGATGAAGAAAAATAAATATCTTCTAACCGCGAAAATAAATCATTTTCGGGGTTCTAAAAATTCCTTTGGGATTTTTTTGAAGTCTAAACTTTCGGACTCGCGAGCCAACCCGTTTATAAGTAATAAATTATTTAGCGGGTCGTCTCGTTCGCAGATGAAGATCATGGAAATGAGTTTTATGATTTTGGCCCTTTTTCTTTTCTTTGTTATGGTTGGCTTATTTTTTCTTGTTTCATACACTTCTGATTCAATTAATCAAGCAAATTTACTTTATAGACAGGGAACAATAAATACTCTTGCTGCTCTTTCTGAGACTCCTGAATTCGAATGTGGTGAATTCAATTGCGTTGACCTGGACAAAATGTTTAAGTTGAAAGAGATGGCTTCTACCGGGGGAATTTATAGGGACTTTTGGAGTAGTATTTCAAGCTTAAAGATTGTAAAGGTTTACCCTTATATTTCTGGAGAGCAAAAATGTGTTAACAACGTTAATGATAATTGCAACACTATTATTATAAAACAAAAGGAAACAGGAGTAAATGAAATGATTGATTCAACTTTTGTTAGCATATGCCGCAAAGAGTACAAGGATAATTATGTTTATGATAAATGTGAAATAGGGAGAATAGTCGCAGGGACTGCAGAGAAAAAATGATAAAAAAATCTTTCGTGTTTGCATTTTCAGAATATGGATTATTCTCGTCTAAACGTTCGCAGCATGAAGCAATGGGATTTATAATTATCGTTGCGCTTGTAATGGTTGTAGGCGTAATTTTTCTCGGGATAAAAATGAACCAAGACAGAGCAGTTCAACAATACTCTGATTCTAATATAATTAACTTTCTTACCGCTAGCTCAAGATATACTTCAGATTGTTTTGATAGAGCAAGATGCACACAAGGATTTTGTAGTTTAAACGAACTTAAGCAAAAATGCTACGATAATAACGAAAAATGCAATATTGGCACAGATGATAGATATTCTTGTGATATATTGAATTATACTTATTCAGATATGTTAAGCAAATCCTGGCGGATTTATAATGATTCTCCAGTAAAGTACTATGATCTGAAGGTTAAATATAGAACCATATGCAATGATAGCGCTACAGCCAGTTTACTAAGTTTAGTAGACATAACTGCAGGAGACTCAACACAGTGTTATGTTAGAAAAATAGGTCAAGAATCTTTTCCCTATAACCATGGATGTATAGTAAGTGAATTGAAGATATGCGGGAAAGATGCAGTGTAATCCCTTATTATCCAAGATTAATACTTCCAAAAAGATAAAAAATACTACTAAACAACAATTTTTATCTCTAAAACATCAAGAACTAGAAGAGGTTTTAACTTTTCCCTTTTCCCCTTGTGAATTGGTATCATCTCTATAAATCCAAAGTCTTCCAATACTCTAATGTCCTGCCTTACTGATTTAAAATCCCTGCCAAGAATCTTTGCAAGTTCATATATTGAATTTGGTTGTTTTGTTTTAAGAACATGAAGAAGACGCACTTTTTCATTGCTTAGAACACTTCTTATGTGAGAAATATCTGATTGTTCGGGATCTTTATCTCCTCTAAATCTACTAAAAATTGCTCCGAATGTTCCCTGCCGGGTATCAAGTGTTATTGTTCTTGTTTTTATTCTTTTCTCTGCCATATGAATTTTAGATTTTTCAGATTTATGTAAAAATCTGATTCTTTATTAATAATCGTCGTCATAGATACTATATAAATCTTTCTAGATATGCAGGATATATTCTTTCTAGATACATGTTTAATCTAACCATATATTCTAAAAATAACCCCTATGCACAAAAGGTTAATATTTTTCTTTTTAACAAAACAAGTATCTCTAATCCAGTAACACCAAAAGCTTTATAAAGCAATTCGTTAATTTTTCGGTTATTCTCGA